>MDTE01149430.1_pt1 | contig 64988 bp, 106 predicted proteins | sample 811231 | NCBI WGS metagenome assembly MDTE01 (sample SAMN05326651, study PRJNA326480) | marine metagenome | isolation source: seawater | place: Indian Ocean: Red Sea | collected 2010
GCATCCGCAGTCACAGTCACAATCCATTCGTCCACATCTGATGCACCGTATGGATCTTGCACTTTCAATAACACCGAATAGTCTGTGTTGGATGATATGTTATCAAATGCTGTTTTCAGATATAGCCTATTTCCGTCTATGGCAATTTTGCCTGACTCATCACTTAGAATGCTATATGTTAATTGGTCACCATTTGCGTCCGAACCGTAAACATTACCCAGAGTGGTTCCCACACTTAGGCTTTCCGACACACTGGTATCGTTTGGCATATCCAACCATGGAGCAACGTTTATGTTCTGTTCCTCTGCTAGGTCTTCTATCCATTGATCAAACCATTCATCTACAATTAATTGATCCTCGTATGCTTGTTCGTTGTTGTCCAGTATTTCATAGTAGTCGTCCCACTGCTCTTCCTGTTCGTAGTAGTCATCTGCGTTGTTAATGTTATTACCAGCACCCTCTATGAACTGATCAATCTGCGTTGTGTTCAATATGAAAAGATCTCTTTGTTGATCTGTGACTTCTTCATTCATTACAACTTCTTCGTTTTCAAAGAAATCTTCTGCCTCTTGGGCAAACTGATTGTTTTCTAATGCTTTCTCTTTTTCTTCCCGAATGAAAGTTTCTACTTCAATGTCATCAACCTGTTGGTCTTCAGGCACATCGAACACGTCATTGTCCTCGTTGAAATTAGGACCATCGTCTGGTTCCATCATAAATTCTTCCTGCACATCGTCGAATTCTTCCATTCTTTGCTCAACGTTCTCTTCAGCAAATGGATCCTCGTCTCTGGCCACTTCGTTATCGTTTTCCTGCACGTTGATATTCTCTTCTTCCAATTTCTCTATGATGTTCTCTTGGAACTCTTCTATGATCTGTTGTGGTGCCTCTTCTACAAACTGCTGTAATTCTTCTTCAGGTATAAATTCTTCAAACTCTTCGACAAACTCCTGTTGGAACTGTTCAAAGTCCTCAACAATGTCTTCAAATTTTTGCTCAACAACTTTAATTTTGTCATCTACGACTTCTACCTTTTGTTCTATCTGTTGGACTTCCTGTTTAACTTCTTCAACTTTTTCTTCAACCTGTTCTACTTTCTGTTCGATGACCTTTTCTTCTTCAAGTACTTGCTCAACTTGTTCTTCAACTTCTTCGATCTCTTGTTCTGCTTCAGCAAGTTCTTCTTGAATCTCTTCTATTTCATCAGCATCTGCGTTTTCTAATTTCTCTTCTAGTTCGGCAATTTCTTCTTTCAACTCCTCGGCTTTCTCTTCAAGTTGTTCCTTCTCTTCTTCGAGTTGTTCAGCCTCTTCTTCTAGTTGTTCTTTTTCTTCTTCAAGTTGTTCCGCTTCTTCTTCAAGTTCTTCTGCTTCCTCTTCAAGTTGTTCCTTTTCTGATTCTGCTTCTGCTTTCTCTTTTGCGGCTTTTTCGGTTTCTTCTTCTGTCTTTCTTACCTTTTCTGTCTTTTTAGTTGTTGCTATGGTCTTGGCAAACTTTTTTAGTACTATTTCTTTTGGCAGTATTACAGGAACAGTGGGTGGTTGCAGTGCCGTTGCTATGGTTGTGGCCTGGAATGCTTCTGTCAACAACACAGATCCAGATTGGTTTGTGATCATAACCTGTCCCACGGTACCGTCTTCGTTTGGTAGCAATACAATTTCATTTTCTTCCCCGTCCTGGTTGGCCTTACCTGCTACCTGTGTTCCCCTAACACCTATGGTCAACACTGGAGTTGTAACCTGCATGGCATCGTTACCTGTTTTGGCTATCTGTCCCGAGACAAATGAAAAATTACCAGTCAGTATATTTGCATTCATCGAACCTGTGCTGGGATCATCGGGATCATAAACAAAATCATCTATGACCATTTTCGCACCTGGGTCCACTGATATAGTAGATTGATCTTTAAATCCTATACCTACTGCACCGTTGGCCGCATCAACTACATCATTAAGATAGATAAAGTCACCTTGTTGTAGTTCAATAAACTTATCTCCTCTTTGGACAACGACGGCGCTATCGGATATTGTAATTTTTCCTATTGCCTGTGGATCTTCAAAAGCAAGTAGATTGCTGTCAGTATCAACTGCCAGTATGTTTACAATATTTTTTGTAATGGTGCTACCTTGTGGACTTTTAAGATCAAATGGATTTGTAAAATAATCTGTAACAATCTCTTCTAAGGGTCCGTGGCTAATGATCAAGTCATTGCCGTTTTTGACGTAATCACCTTTTGTTAGTAAATCATAACTCAGAGTTATATTATTGTTATTCATATCAACTACCCTATTTACCGTAATTTGCTATTACATAAATACCGTACATGAAAAGCCTAATTGCCAGTTTGCTATTATGGATAGGTGCGGAAACCAGTTACAACGTTGACTTGCCACATCCTGAAATAATGCAGATAGAAAAACCAAAACTCGAAGAAATATTTTATGGTTCCAGCAAGGAAGGTGCGAGTGACCTCCACGCATTTTACAATATTGAAACCAATGTAATATACCTATCATCAGAATGGAATATGCACAATGCATTTGATAGAGGCGTCTTGCTACACGAATTGATACACTATGTACAGGATATGAACGAAGTGCCCTATGATTGTGTTGGACAATTAGAAGCAGAAGTTTATCCTTTACAGGAAAAATATATGTTAGAAATGCACGGTGTAAAATTCGAGTATGACGAATTTTTTGTTAAACTTTTGAGTCTATGTGATTCTTTTAATCAAAATAATTTTTAATAAAACTTTTAGTTTTTTGACTAATTGCTAAATTTACACACTTTTCCCACATATCATCCTCTTTCAGATCAGTAAAACAAAGAGATTGATCAAAGTTTAGCACTAACCATGAACTGTTTGGATCTCTCGGTGGTGCTGATTCTAGTTCTGCTTCCAACTGGCCGACCTCCCAGGATGATATTCCTAGGCATAATCTAAATTTTTTAGGACGAACTTTGCCTTGTGCTATGTGTTCTATCATTAGTTTGTCCAATGTATATCCTAGTCCTCTTCCCGGCGTAGGAATATGTGTCGTTGCCATTCTAACGTCAAGTGTGTGAAGCACACCAACTAGATTGTCCATCACAGGACCACCATAGTATATTTGTGGGTTGTGGCCTTTTGATCTTTCTAGATTTCCTTGTCTACATATATCTTGGAACGTTGGATGTCTGACAGGCTTGTTTATTATAACGCCATTTGTACCTGTGACGTCATGTTTCCACATATACAACACTGTCTTTTGAAATCTCCAGTCCTGCATTCTTGGTGGGGCAATTAAAAATTTTCCAGCACAATCTATCATGTACTTTTACTTATAAAGTCGAATGCTTTTAGTTTTAGTAATAGTTCTTCTAATTTATTAAGAAAAAGATTGTTTGGTCCATCACTTGCGGCATTGTCTGGATCGTCATGAACTTCCATGAATATACCTGCTACTCCGACTGCTGTGGCCGCCGATGCAATAACTGGAATGTGTTCTCTGTTGCCTCCAGATGATGTTCCTTGCCCACCTGGTTGTTGACAACTGTGCGTTGCATCTATAACAACTGGATAGCCTGTCTTTTTCATCTCATACAAACCTCGCATATCACTGACCAATGCATTGTATCCAAAACTTGTACCTCTGTCACAGAGCCATATATTTTTGTTTCCAGTTGATGCTATCTTATCAGCAACATTTTTCATGTCCCACGGTGCTAGGAACTGACCTTTTTTCACATTTATGTATTTGCCTGTTTTACCTGCCGCCAATAATAGATCAGTCTGCCTGCATAGAAAAGCGGGTATCTGTAAAACATCAACGTGCGGTGCAACAATTTCTGCCTGTTGTTCTGTGTGTATATCTGTGATTAGATTCACATTCAATTTATCTTTGATGTAATCAAAAATTTCCATGCCTTTTTCTAATCCTGCACCTCTTTTTCCGTGCAGGCTGGTTCTGTTTGCTTTATCAAAACTTGATTTATATATGAAAGGTATGTTTAATTTTGTTGTTATTTCTTTGATTGAACTTGCCATTTTGTAGGCGTGTTCTTTAGATTCTATTTGACAAGGTCCTGCTATAAGGAAGAAAGGCTTGTCATTGCCAATATCTATGTTCATACTATTAATTATTTGTTTCGACCAGGTATGAAAATTTTTGGAAAGGTTTCTCTCGATTGTCCTGCTTGTCTACCAAACATATATCCGTAATTTGACGCACTTCTAGGCAGGCAACCCCAACCAATAAAATCATCTGCATTGTCGCTGATAAGGTATTCTCCGAATCCCATGACCAATATTGGCATCTTTATTGCTCGAGTGTAATAGTTGAATCCTGCTTTCCACCAGGCAACACCTAAACTTTTGAATGCATCTGAGCCTTGAGTCTGAGCATCTTTGATAATCTGCTTTATTTCGTTTTGTGGTACACCTCTGCTGGCAAAAGCGTCGGCAACAGATTTCACCGTTGGTTTCCTTACTGTCTCGTCTGGATCCTGTAAATTTTTGTGTGCGTTTGTTATAAGTCCAGGCGAGTCACCTCTGGCTTCTCCTAATGATTCTGCTTTAGCCATTGCTCTTTCATCTGCGAAGAGTCTTGCATCATTACCTTTAACTTCTATAGGATTTCCATTTACTTCTATATCTCCCGGTGCTTTCATACGCACAGCATTCGATAACATAGACATTCCAAATTCACCATAACCTGTTGATCCTTTTTTAGGCATCCTATATTGTGATCTTACATTTTCAAAAATCTCAAAGGCTTTAAGTGCTGTAGGATCAGGTATAAGGTCTGTTATGTTTCCTTTGTTACCTGGAGAAAGTTTTTTTGTGTCTACAAACCCTTCACTATCGTTCCACTTTTGTAAAAAAGTATCTAGTTCTTCTTTTTTAACTGGCATCTTTCTTATTAACTTACTAAAGACACCTTGATTTAGTTTCCTAAATCCTTGTATGTCTGCGTCCTTTTGCGATATACCAGTAACCAAAGAATCAATTGTGCCTTTGATCTTTTCTTTGTTTAAAATTTTATATACGAAATCTATTGTGTCTGCGTCTTTAACTTCACCCTTTGCAAGTTTATCCTGTATCCAAGACAACTTACCAGCGGTTGCTTGATCTGTGCCCATTATTCCTTCAGGCTTCTCTCTCAAGAACCATGGATTCTCAAAGGATTCTTTTTTCATGAACCTGTGTATGAGATCCTGATATAACTTGTCGTATGATTCTTTGCTTATCTGTCCATCACTGAGTCTGTTTTGAAGATCCTTAACACCTGTCAAAAAATCTGGATATGACGCAACATTAGGCATCCTAATAACTTTTTGTTTAGGCTCCGGAAATTTAATTATTTCTGCTTCTTTTGTAAACCAAGGTTCCATGTGTGTATTTAACCTTATTGGCTGTCTCGTTTTCTAAGTTCTTTATTAATATCTATTGATGTTTCTAGTTGTGTTAACGGAGTGTTTAAGATTTCTCTTGCAAAATAGCAAAATGCTGATGTGTCTTTGGGGAAACATGATCCTGCATAACCCCTCGCACCATCTTGGCCGGGCACTTGCATATGAGTCTTTCCTATCCTTGGATCAGTTGAAATAATACTAGTAAGTTCTTTAAAGTCTTTGCCGCCGGCTTTATGGTATACGTCATGCAACTCGTTAAAAAAAGTTACCTTGGTTGCAAGGTATGAATTTATAGCATATTTTATCATAGAAGCGGACACAATATCTGTATGAAAAACAGGACATTGTTTACATACAGAATGATTGTTATATAACTCTTCTACCTTTTTGGTGTATCGTTCTTCACCACCAAACACGTGCATTGGAGGATTTTTAAAATCTTCTATGTAATTTCTTTCTGTGAGGAATTCCGGGTTGTATACCAAATGTATGTCAACACATTCTTCTTGAATTTTTTTTAATATGTATGCTGGCACTGTAGATTTGATTACAATTATTTTGTCCTTGAGTTTATTCAAATCGTGCATGACTGAGAACAAAATTTCTGGATCACATTCACCAGTCTCAGATTGTGGAGTTGGTACAGCAACAAAAACAAAATGTGGATCAAAATTAATCAAACCTTGCACTGTGTTTTCTGCGTAATACTTTGGATCAACTATAAACTTTTTAATGTCTTTGGTAAACCCTTGATTTATTGCCGAACCTACAAATCCGTGTCCTACTAAACCTAATCTCATCATAGTATATTATACAATAATTCTACGTAGATGTCTATATCTGATTACCGGAATACTAGTTACGAAAATAAGTTTTAATTACTTCCAATTGATCGTGGTACTTTGCAATAATTTCTAATTCTTTTTCTATTGCCTCTAAGATATCAGGATGTTCTCCAACACCTGTAGCATTTTTAAGGTACACTTCAACATTCATAGAATGTTTTTTGATATGCCCTTTGGCGTGTTCCTCAATTGCCTCGATCATATTCTCTCTGTTGTATTCTTTTATTACTGCCATGTTTAATCCTTTTCTAATATATTGTAATTATGACAAGTTGTAAAGATACTTCCATGAAATAGGAAATTTATCTTCACATCTAGTTGCGATTAATTCGCACACATTTCTTGTTTCTTCCTGCGTATCTTTAGCACATCTTAGATTACACACCCTGGCGAACGCATAAAGGGTTCCAGACCAATACCATTCTGTCATCATTGACTGTGGTAGCACCATTCTTGCCTGTTCAGGTGCTATACCTTTTCCTATCAAGGCGTTGTATATGATGACACACTGTTTCATAGTCGTGTCCAATCTGTGCTTTTCGTTGCTGTCTATCTCCACAGTGCCATCTGACCCCTGCTTTGAATTTTGTGGTCGGCCGCGCCATTGTTTAGGCTCATAGAGTTCCGGGGTGTAGTCAACGTATCTTCTGGACACCTCATTCCAGACCAGACCAACTTGATGTTTGACTAATTGCCTCGCAACAAAAATCGGAGCCTTTATCCTAAATTGCAGACTGGCATGGGCAAATGGTGACCAATGATTATTGGTTGCTAAAAACTTAATCAATTTTTCATCTTTTTCTTTCAACAATCCCGGTGTTGGTCCTGCAGGAGTAATTGAGTCCCATTCTGATTCTTTTGAATAAGACACACGTGCCGCGTTTACTACACTAAGGTCTGATCCCATTACGTCTATAAGTTCTACGTTCATTGTTTTACAGCCTCTCTTAATTTTGCTTTAGGTATGTCTACCATTCTTTTATCGCATACATTTGTTATTATACACGAGTCACAGTCAGGTTGTCTACTGACACAGTGTTTTTTTGCATGAGTTATTAGCCACATATGTGCACCGTATTTGTATTTGGCAGGCGTGGTGTTGTTTACTGTGATACTTGCCTTGCCTTCATCTAAACTATCTGCCCAACCTAATCTCCATAAAAGTCTAAACACATGAGTATCAACTGCAATATGTGGTTCACCAAAAACAAATTGCATCACAATATCAGAACTCTTCCGGCCTACTCCGGGCAATGACATAAGTTCTTTCTGTGTGTTAGGAACCCTACCATTAAATTTTTCTAACAACATTTTGCTCGTTGCAAGTATGTTTTTTGATTTTGCATTATGTAGACCAGCAGGTCTTATGGCCTCTATTACTTCTTCTCTACTCAACTTTATCATATCTTCAGGCGTGTCGGCCAAACTGAATAACTGATTACAGGCCATCGCGGTCCTTTTGTCTTGGCTTTGTGCAGACAGCATTACTCCAATGAGACTGGTATATGCCTTGCTGTAAATTTTCGCCTTAGGTTTTCTGTTAGAGTACTGTGGGTATCTTTGTTTTAGTTTTTCGTAGATGTGTTCTATCTCAAAGTTTGACTTCATTTTCCTTTAAAATACTTTTGCAACTTATCTTTTTCACCTGTGTGTTTCTCATAATCTGGCAACGGATCGACTTTCTTTGTAATCACTTCCCATTTTTGAGACCATTCTTTATTAAACTCCACCCACTTGGCTGTGTCGGGATTGGTGTCAGGCTCAATGGCATCAACAGGACATTCAGGTTCACACACACCACAATCTATACACTCGTCTGGGTTGATGACAAGCATATTCTCGCCTTCATAGAAACAATCAACAGGACATACTTCAACGCAATCTGTGTGCTTACACATTATACATTTGTCGTTGACTATGTAAGTCATGTTACTTCAAATGCTCTACTAATTCTTGATAACCGCCAATGTGCTTTTCGTCAACAAATATCTGAGGCACTGTCCTAGCACCAGGCACCGCTTCTTGTAATTGTTGAACAGTCCATGGTCCTTTGGCAATATTTCTTTCTTCATAATCAATTCCTTTTGAATCTAAAAGTTTTTTTGCCTGTTCACAATACGAACATCCTACATTGCTCCATACTATCGCTTTCATTCGTCATCTCTCCTATTGTTACGTTTTTTTAATTCTTCTTCAATTAATTCTTTATTTTTGGCCATTCTCCAAAATAACATATCTAGAATTACTAGATTGAATAATAAGCCTAATGTAGTAAAACTTAAACCAAATAGATACTTGGGAATGAACCATAGACCCATGAACAATGTTAGAAGATAATTCTTAACATACTTTTGTGGTACTATCCAATTAATCCAACTATCACTTATCATCATTACTAGTTATTAGTTTTTCGTATAATTTTTTAATCTTAGGCACCTTATTTGTGCCAAGTCCATGCAGTATAGTTTTAAAATACCAACGATTCCACCAAGTTCCGTCTTCGTATTTTTTTGTGTAATGATGAAACCTTTGTATTATTTCAAAACAGTCATGGATATCTTTTTTATGTTCCACTTCTTTGATTTGATCTTGAGAAAGTTTAATTAAAATTGTGTTAAATCTTGCAGTAGCATAATCTAGTGTGCCCCAATACTTTTCAATAAATTCACTGCCAGGTGTTCTGTCCTGAACGTGCCTTACTACCGATTCCGTTTTCAAAACATAATCTTTTAAAGTCAAATTCATTGTACATTATTTTCTTTTTTGAATTTTAATCTGCAATGGAAATCCTTCGGTCCTAGCCATCATTGTGGCCTCAATGCCTTTTTGTTCTGCAACTTCAAACACAAAGGATCCAACTATACCTTTACCTTCGTTATGTATTTGTAAAGTCAATTTATTTGCCTCATCTATTGACTTATGGAAAATTTTTTGTAAAACTCTTATTACGAATTCCATTGGTGTTATATCGTCATTAATAAAAACGACATCATACATTCCTGGTTCTTCTACTTTTATTTTTTCTTTTGTTTCTGTTTTATAAATCGTATCTGACATTATCATACCCTTATTATAGCATATTTAAACTATTTGTCTATTGAATAAAGTAGGGCGATGTTGCCACCGCCCTATCTATTATTATTTGATTTCGATAGTTTTTGCTTTTTTGTGTTCTGGAATTATTCTCTCCATGCTCACTTTAAGCAAACCATCTTTCAGTTCCGCACCTTTTACCTCGACATCATTTGCGATGGTAAAAGACTTACTGAAGTATCTTTTTGAGATCCCTCTGTGTATCACATTACCATCTTCGTCAGTCTCTTCTTGTTTGTCTTGTTTCTTAGACTTGACTGTGAGCATATTTTCCTTGTACTCAACCTCGATGTCTTTCTTGTTGAATCCTGCAAGTGCAAGTTCAACGTCGTAGGTATTTTCACCAGTTTTTACTATGTTGTATGGTGGGAAGTTACCCATAGTTCCGCTGAAGAAACTATCGTCCATCATATGTTCAAAGTGATCGAACATATTGTCGAACCCTACGGTTATTGGTCTTAAGTTATTAAAAATAGATAGATTGTTTTTCATGTGCTTTCCTCCTAAGTTAGCGAGTTAATGTTATCGAAGATCCTATCTATAGCAATCTTCAACTGTATTTATTATAACATATATGTATTATATGTCAAATTGCGACCTTTTTTGGTAATTTATATTGGTAATTATTTTCTTCTTTTAGCACCCATCAAGCGATCATCTTCTCTTTGTGCTGTCATTCTACGTATTAATCTTAGGCTTTTTTTACGTTTTTCACGTGCTATCTCTGAAGGCTTTCTATAATACTGCCTGTCTTTTAATTCTTCCATTAGTCCAGCATTTTTTATTTTTTTCTTAAGTTTCCTGAATGCTTTCATAATGTCATCACCCCTGACCTCCACGTATAATCCACCCTTTGGTCGATTTGTCGCCAGTCTCGGTTGATATTCTTGTGATCTATTTTGAATTTTGTTTTTTAAGTTTTTCATTTTCACCAAATATTAATTGTACATCGGCATTATCATTTATCACTTTTTCATCTAAAACTATTTCTTTTACACCTTTTATCTTCATTTCTGTGCTGTCAAATTGATATGGCAACAGTATTTGATCCAGGATGGATTTGAGTCCTCTGGCATTGGTATTCAGTTCTTTGGCTTTCTGAGCAATGGCCAGTTGAGCGGGTTTTGTAATAGTAAGTTTAATTTTGTCCAATCCAAACATATATTCATATTGCTTCAATAAAGCATTTTTTGGTTTACTTAATATCTGTACTAGTTGTGGCTCGGACAATGCACTTATACTTGTTACTATGCTGAACCTTCCTGTGAACTCCGGTATTAATCCATATTTTATTAAATCATCAGGCATAACATTAGCAAGATAATTTTTGTTGCCGCTTTCCTTGATTGTTGCACCAAACCCGATACCACTTTTATCTTTTCTTTTCATGGTTTTTTCAAGTTCTGTAAATGCTCCGCCTACAATAAAAAGTATATTTTTTGTATCAATTTCGATCATCTGTTGATCAGGATGTTTTCTTCCACCACCCGGTGGTATTCTGCACACAGTACCTTCCACCATTTTTAATAATGCTTGTTGCACACCTTCTCCAGATACATCTCTAGTGATGGATGTACTTTCAGACTTACGAGAAATTTTATCAATTTCGTCTATGAATATGATACCCTTCTCTGTATCTTTTTTGTCGTAGCCTGATGCGGCGTGTAATTTAACTAGAACATTTTCAACATCATCACCAACGTATCCTGCTTCGGTCAAGGTCGTTGCATCTGCGATTGCAAAAGGAACATTCAAATACTTGGCAATAGTTTTGGCAAGTAGTGTTTTTCCTGCTCCGGTAGGACCTAATATTAAAACATTTGATTTTTCAATCTCAAAATCAGGAGGCGGAGCCATTATTCTTTTGTAATGGTTTGCCACTGCAACAGATAAAATTGTTTTTGCGTGATCTTGTCCTATAACGTATTGGTCTAAGAATTCTTTTATATCTACAGGATTTAAAAATTCGCCATCTAAAAGAAATTTTTTATTTGCTTTAAATTGATCTTCTGCTAGAATCTCGTTACATAGTTTAATACACTCGTTACAGATAGTCACTTTCTCTGCACCAACAATCATCTTGGATACATCGCGTCTTGACTTCTGGCAGAATGAACAAACTAAATTCTCTTCTGACATTATTATCTGTCTGCTTTAATTTTTGCTATTTTTGGCAGGAGTTCTGGAATGCCTGCTATCTTATTCCTGTTTAAAACTGAAAATGCTTGAGCATCATCGAAGTTGCTATTAATAAAGAATGTCTTAGATAAAGTTAAAATGTAACCTGCCCATACTCTTAATTGATTAGATGAATAATCCATATTCATGATAATGTGATCTGCTTGTCTACAAGCATTCAACAACCATGTATAATCTCTTCCTTTTTGATTCGGTCTCCAATTTTCTAAATATTTTTCGTAGTTTGCATCAGATTCATTACCAAAAGGATCTAGGTTTGAAAAATTGTTATCATCCCATACGTACAATGTTAAGTTTGACTTACTCATTTTTTTATTAATCTGATCAGCAAAACTATCTTTATCTCGTTTACTTAAATTTATTAAAACAAAACTTTTATCTTGATTAGTAAACCAAGATGGTGGTGTCACTAATGTAATTGTACCTTTCTTCTCTGAAAGATCTACTAATTTTTTTCCTAATGCAGGGGATTCTTTCTTCGCTTCTTTGTTTCCTACGATATCCGTTGCGCCTACGTGTTTATCACCTTTTGCCATTATACCTCATCTTCCTTTTGGTCTTTCATTATGTTAATAATAACATTTCTATCTGTTTCTGTCAAGTCGGTAATTTTTAATTCACCGTCCTCAATTTTAGTTATCAAGTTATCAATCCTTGCTTCAATTTTTTGTTGGTACTCGTTGTCACTTAACATTCTTTTTTTGTATGCTTCTATCTTACCAGGACTTATTGTATGCTCAGGCACCAACTCTTCAAGATCTTGATCTGTCTCGTCTGTCTTATCAATTATCTTGTTTTCATCTTCAGTGGGTTTTGGTGTTGGTAATTCAATCTCATTTTTCTCAGGCTCTGGTAAATCAAGTTCTTTTATTTTGCCCCATTGTGTATCTTTACTCTGTTCTTCGTTTTGCACATACAGGTCATCGTTCACAGGCACCCTAATTTTTTTTCCATTTTGTATAATAATTTGGGTCTTCTGTCCTGGATTGATTTCTTCTTCTGTGCCTGCAAGTAAGGTATCTAATTCGTCATCTGTAATATCTCTGTCTTCTAGTTCGGGTGTTACTTGGAATTTTTCCGCTAGTTGTTCGACCGACATTTTTTCTATGCCTTTGTCAACTCCTATCACTGGTGCAGGCTCTGGTTCAGCGATTGGCGGACTAGGAAATTCACTCATTATAATTGCTATGGTCTTTCTAATTTCTGGTGGAATCGATTCTATAGTTTCGTCACCTTTAAGTATTCCGTCTATGTGGTCTTCAAAAAATTGCATTCTAGATTTTGTAATCGGTGGATGATTTTTAGCATCTTCTTCGGTTATTCCGCTGGCCATTATGAACACATCTCTGTTGATTCTATCTCGTAGTGCCTTTTTTTCTGCGTCCGACTGTTCTACTTTTTCCACAGTTGCCTTTTTTTGAATTGGTGTACTTTCTAATTTATCTTTTTTTGGCTCTGTGGTTTCTATTGTTTTTTGCATAGTTCTAATAACCATTGGTTTCGCATTTTTAGGCTTATTAACATCTGTCTCAGGTTCAATAACCGTAGTAAGATCAGGCTTTATTCTCTCTCCACCCTCCTGCTTTTCATTCTCAATAGGCTTTTCCATCTCTTTCTCAATTTTTTCCGAGATAGTTGGATCCTCTTTTTCAGGCTCAACAAACGCACTTTCGACATCATACGCAACTTCATCTATATTAAATCCATCCTTTACTTTATTGTCCTTTTTTTTTACTTGATCATCCTCTTGTTTTGCTTTGCGTGAATATTCTTCTAATCTCTTCTCGTCCTCTTTAAGTCTTCTTTCGAACTCTTTTTCTTTTTCTTCTTGCTGAAATTTTAAAGTTGTTTTATCATCGTCCACTACAATTTCTAAAGGTTTTTCTTTTGGCTTCTGTACTTTTTGATTGAACACAGATAATTTATCGTTCCATTCTTTTTCAATTTTCCTAAGTTTATCGTTAAGAGTTGGTGAAGGCGAATTAGGCGGTGTAAGATCTTCAGGATCTGGCTTTTCCAAATCAACTAAATCCTCAGGTCTAGGTCCGGGTAATCTTCTGACCAAACTCATGTTGGCCGCTATCAAAAGTAATACTGCCAATGGATCAAATACAAATATGATTACTATGATGACCCATCGCACTGCCTCTTCTAGTAACTCTTGGTCGGCCTTTTCCGCATAAATGAATTCTGCAATATATTTGACAGGTCCAACCTCTGCTTCAAGTTTCCTAAATTCTTTTTCGAATACTGCCTTTTCTTCTCTTGCCTGATCTACGATCAGTGTCTCTGCTTCTATAAGTTTTTCAAGGTTGATAATTTTGCCTTCAATGTCCTCTGTCTTTGCATTTGCTTGATTCCTAAGATCACTTATTCTCTTTTCAATATCAGTTACCTGACTAGCATATTTCTCATCTATCTGTTTAAATTTACTGTTAAGCAGTCCTTGGATTTCTAGTATTTCTTTTTGTGCCGATGACGCCACCGCTAATTCATTGGCCTTAGCATCATTTATTGCATCATCCAATTTTCTTTTACTAAATGCGCCTTTGTACCTTTCATTTGCAACTGCTATATCAGAATCTTTCCGCTCTTTGGCCTGCTTTATTCTTTCTTTTTGTATTTCTATCTGTTTGTCAGCATCTTGCCTAGCATCATCTTTTTCTTGCTTGATCTTCTGGAACAACTTGTCTAGTTCTGCTTGTTCACGCATTACCAAACTGTCCACTCTAACGTCTTCACCTTTCAGCAACCTACCAAGATCTGTGTTCCATCTGTCTATCTTTGATTCGGATCTTTCAATTTTAGATTCTATCGACGTTATAGATGCCTTTTGATCTAAAGTCATTGATGTCTGTTCAACGTGTGCCTTAGATAAGAACCCAAAGATACCCATAGAAGTGATAAACATCAAAACAATCAAGGCAACTATCAGATAACTTTTCAGCCACCAGACAGCATTGTTCCAATTCCTATGCAACCAAACTGCCGTCACCAGTTTTCCAACTTCTAGAACAACACCCATTATGATGATTGGCACTACTGCCGCGGCAAAGATGGCCGCCAAACCTGCCACCGAGTAGTAAATTGCTACTGCGGATATAGATAGGGCAGAGATTAAAGTCAAGATTGCAATAAACATATGTGTATTTACTATAACAGAACTCGTATTGTCTTACGAGTGAAAACTTTGGTAATGATTAGTTGCCTGTGCTAGGTTTACTTGCGTCGATGGCCTCTTCGTTGCCACCTGATTCGTGTGATCTAAACTGGGCGTCTTCTACCACTGCAATAGAATTTACAAGAGTAGTATTGTTGGTTGTTACAGGTGCCGCAGTCACTTTCAACAATTTGAATCCATCTGTTCTTGGGTTTGCCGCCGCTCCAGTTGGATCATGCACTTCGATATTTTCAGTGAAAGTTGAAGAAAGTACTTCTGTGATCTGATCTTTGATGTAACCTTCTGCACTTGTTGTATAAGTTGAACCATCTGGATTTGTACCTGATGCTAGTAAGAATTGAGCATTCTCAACAACTAAAGTGAAAGCCAAAGATGTTAGTTGAGTTGATCCATTTGAATCACCGCCAATTGTAATGTTTCTTAATTCTACGTTAGTTTTTTCCTGCAATGCCAATACCATTTTTTTGAATCTAATGTTACCTCTTGATAACATAGTTGAAATTGCTAATGATGATGGATGTGTGCCAAGTGTGCCATAATCGCCTGCTACTTTTGGAGTTACACCGCCACCTGTGTTGTCACCAGTTGTAGATGAATAGCCACTTTGTGTAATAGTGACTCTATACATTCTTGATCTTTCACCAGTGTCTGGAGATAAACCGTATTTTTTTGCTTCTTGGTTTGCAGTTGTCATTTTTGTTCCTAACTGTATTTATTTATGAAATTATTTAGTTTACGAATCTCCAATACCTGCCCATTTCTTTACAAGCGGCATTGGTCTTGTGTCTTAAAGCACCATTTAATTGTATAAAAGTTTGGTAAACTCTGCAATATCCTCCCGATTGAGGGTATGAGTGTATTACTCTAACCTTGCCAGATGCTTTACGTTCCTTAGAATACCAAGCAACAACCTCACCATTTTTAGTGTTATCTAATGCATGATATACACTAGATCTATGTTGTAGTTTTTCCTTCTTATTAAGGCTAAAACGCAGATATTGTGCGTTATTCCAAAGGAAGCCAGGTATGGCATTCAACATGGTCTCGTCCATATTTAAAGGAGCCTTTTTTATATCTATAAAAGTGCCTGTTGTATCACTCAACTCACCTTTCATACTACCTGTCGAACAAGCATTCAATAATAGAACACTACTCAACAGAATGATAGCCTGGTACAATCTCATAAGTTCCATCCAATCTTTGACAAGCAATTGATCTTTCTTTGATAGTAGTATTTTTGTAAGGCATATCCCAAGTGAATATTTGGCAATTAGATGCTATGCCCATGCCATGAAGGAAGTCTTTAACGCCATCCTCACAATGAACTTTCTCTTCTGTTCGTTCATCTATTACTTTGCCTTGGTTATCAATTGTTTTAATTGTTGTTGTCTCTATGTTGCAGTATTGATCATTCCAAGGTCCACCAGCATAACTTTTGCCAATGTACGTCAGTATGATTACCAACGTCAGTACCACTAGGGCAATTATTTTGACAAGAAATTTCATGTCCATTGCCCTAGTTCTTTAATACTTCGTCAGCCGCTTTGTTGATTGCTTTGGTATCAATTTTTACCGCAATCTTTTTCTTATTGATATCTGCTACGATCTTGTCAATTTCTTTCTTAGAAATTTCTAACATCACATAGACTCTATAAGATTTATGTTGTGTGACATAGATTTCTTGTTTTGTCACTTCGTAATGTCTTACCAAAGTGTCTTCAATCATGTTCACAATCGTATCCTGAGAACCTGCCGTTACCGTCAAGTTTTCATTTGTACCTGCTTCATTTTTACTAATGGTAGTCCTGTTGTTCATTTCTCCATTAATCCTATCAGCAAGTTTTGCCTTAGCCAACATTATGGCTTTCTTAACAGCCAACTCCATATCTGGAGATACTGCCGTTGCCGCCTCTTGGTATTTTCTAAACGTCTCGTGGTCGTAGTCTACATACCATTTAGGGGCCTTGTTCACGTAACCATTCTTAGCCATGTCAGGCTTGATCTTGTACGTAGAACAGTTTGTTAATGCGACACAGGCCATAACGACAAGCACCGCTTTGATGATTTTATCCATCATCGTCCTCCTATTTTTGTAATTTGTCAACCAGTTCTGACAGTGATGCAAAAACATTCGAAACGACATCGAACACACCATCAACATTTACATCGTTGCTGAATTGTGCCCAACCGTCTCCAATCATTGGATACACTGCTAGGAAGATTGCAAATAATATTACTAACCTAATCATAGTATTATAATAACATATTTTCCAAATACGTCAACCAAGTTGATCTTTACAAAACCATTGATTTCATTGAGGTTTTTTACCATTACCAAAAAAAGTTTTGAAAAAGAGGTTATTTTTTGGTATATTTTTTGAGAATCCAACTACTGCTATTAATTTTTTTGGTTCCACCAACACCAAATACAAATTGAACATTTCGGTGCTCTTTGTACAATTTTTGTTCAGGTATATTTTTTGATGTACGATCGCCGCCATTTGCAAAAATAATAATATCTTCTTCATCGGTCAATGCTAATGCACTTTGTATGGCGTAATTTGCCGTTCCATCATCATCATCAAAAGAAAAAACGTTGTTTACCATTTCAAGATGTTTAATAATGGTAAATCTTTCATTCATTGGCATGAATGCTTTGCCTTTTTTCTTTACCAACCAGTCATCAGAATTTAATCCAACCCATAACTCATCACCAAGTTTTTTTGCTGATTTAAAATATTCTATGTGTCCCGAATGTAAAGGATCAAAACCACCGGTTACTAACACTATCTTCATATTAATTTTTTCTCTATAACAAATTTATGTAATAGATCCCCCCACGCATGATGTCCTGTCTGGCTTGGATGTCCATCGTTTGCAGACTTGGTCCACCCATTCATTGCACAGAATTCAAAATGACTCTGCACGTAGTCCTTATTAGAAACTTCCACCCTATGATCTTGATTAGACCTGTTGTCTTGTTGCATTTTAATATTTTCTTTTACAAATTCACTGCTGTCAAAATTAAAAAAATGTTCTTTATCTATTGCGTCATACCATAATTTTAGATCAGGTCTAGTCACATGGTTGACCATATCAATAGGAGTGTCATTTGTCAAAGCATGATACATCACATACTTGATACCGTGCAGTTTGAAAAAGTTCTGTAATGTTAAAATGTGTTGATACAATCTAACTGCACCATTTAAATCGTGATCTATTTCTTTGTCTTTCAAAATCCATTCGTGTTGCCAAACGGACCAAGTCATCCATTGATATGAAAATTTAAGTAGTTCTCCCTTGATGCCACCATCTTTTTCTTTTGGAGTCACATATTTTGATACAAAGTCCCAACGATGTGTGCTACTCCAACCAATACTAACAAAGGTGTCTTTTACTCTTTCGGGATTTCTCAAGAACCAATTTATTGTGCTATTGACTATTCTGTCATTGCCTCTGCCGCCTTTGGCCAAATTTATCGTAGGTTCCAGACCTAATCTGTGACCAAGTTGTTGATGACAACTTCTAAATGTTTTTTTGGTGCTAAAACTACACCCATTGGCTAAATGATTCATGATGTTATGTAGGTATTTATTGAGTTTTCTTCCAGGCCCAATAACCTTTAAGCCAGTCTTTGTGTGGTGTGTCTTTGTTTTTAATGCTACTCAAACCATTGTTTGGCACTTCGGGTGTTTTTTTTAAAATTTTGATCAGTTTACCTTTTGATATCTTGGTCCTCATCTTCTTTTGCTTCTCTTTAAAAGATACTCTGCGACCCTATAAATTCTATGAAGATTAAAAACATTACCTTTCCAATGCTTTTTCATTAGCGGCTCTGCCATTCTCCTGATTGCCTTATTGCTTTTAGACATTTTGACGCCTTGTTCAAATACCGCACCGCCGGATGTCTTTGCTTCTATTTCAAATTGGTCTAGACCAGGCTTCTTCATCTTCGCATTTTAGCGATATCTTTTGCATCTTGGTCATCGAATACAGGCACCTGATTGCTTTTGTGCATGGTTGCAATACCAAGTAATTTTCTTTCACCGGAATAGACCATCGCTTCTTTTTTGGTTGCGGCCACTCCTGCTATGTTATTGCTGGAAGGAATATTTGTTGTCTGTCTTTGAAAGACAACATCTCTACCAAAAGGATCGGGGATCGCCCTAGGCTTTCTCCTTGGTTTGTATTCTCCTCTGCAATAATTGATATAATCTTTGAGATCCATCTGATGATCTTTGAGGCCCAGGCCACGCAAAAACTTATTGTGTTCACGCATCTGTTTCTCATACTTCTTTAACTGCGTGTCTGTCAGTGGTCTTCTTCTACGCCTTACTGTTCTCAACATTGTAAGACCTTGTGCTAAATGCATCGTCATAATACTATTATACCCTTAAGGAAGTTTGTTGTCAACTATTGTTTGATAAATGATAGCGGAGTATTTTTCGTTTGTACTCCAAGCGGAAATACCATCTAACATAATTCTGTAATCTTTTTCCGCATTTCTTGCCTTTCTAAATTCTTCATATGCAGGGTGATTGTTCAATATTCTAATCACTTCAACAACCGAACTGCACTTGCTTGGAAACTTTTTAACTCCAAATTTTGCATTTGGTATTCCTCTTGGTTTCATCTGCGGAACATTATCATCCCATGTCCTTATACCAAAAAGGTTATTCCCTTCATTTGCAAATCTACTTGTGCCGTTTGCTGACTCCACCATTGCCATGGCAACTAATATCGAACTAGGCACTCTTTTTTCTTTTTCCAATGAAAAGTTTGCGTAATCAATGCATTGGTACATTGCCTTTATGAATGTTGGTTTATCGTTGTACACGAACTCGGGTTCTGTGAAACCTATATTTTGTAGTTTCTTAAGATAATCTTCTTCGAAGGCAACAAGTTTTTCTTCATATTCTAACTCGTATTTCTTTTCTATTTTTTCTAAAATCCAAAAGTTTGGCTTGAAAGTTCCAAATACAAATATTCCTGCGCCAACCAATATAGCAATAATAGTATAGGATAGATATTTTTTTATGTTATCTAAAGTTTTCTTCTGCATAATTTAGTGATGGTGGGCCTGCCTCAACATTAATATGGCCTTACGAACCCACCATCTGTATAGTTAGATTGCAACTTTTTCTTGTGCAGTTGCCTCAGTAGAAGAAGTTTCTTCGATAGAAGTTTTATAGTTTTCTTCTGCTTTAGACATTGCATTGTTCCAATCTGCTTTAGACAAGCCAGTAAATCTTGTGATGATACCATCAGATAAGATCTTAAAAGATCCTGCAAGTTTATGCTGGACACCGTCCGGAGCAAATTTGTGAACAACTCCTGTTGCCATTCCATCTGGATTCTCTCTGCCCATAATGAACATATAGTTTCCAGATCTACCTTTCCATTTGTTATCAGTTGATGTATCAGACTGACATCTTGCTTTGATCTGATCTAATACTAACTGAGCCTTTTGTGAACATTTATACATAATTGTTCTCCTCCTAATTACCTTTATTATAACATCTATTGGAAATACGTCAACCTGGTAAATTACCGCTATTTTCTTGACTTTCTTGCTCCTCGGATTCTTTTTTAGTGATTAAATTGCTAGGTTTTTCTATCGGCATACCCGATCTATCAAACCATCTGCCGTCAGCAGTCTCGTGGACATAAGACCGAAACTTGACTCCGTCTTTGCCTTTCACACTGATTGCTTTTTTGTTAATTGCTCCGTGGTATTCAGAACCATCTTTGTTGATCAGACGCATCTTACTTGATAATCCTTGATAAATCCTATCTATGTAGATTGGATTACCTTTTTCATCTTCTCCGTATTGATTTGAAATTGGAACTTGCATAACTGAATTGGTGGCAAATACTCTCGCGGGTTATGCCGCTCTCAAATGCATAAAAACCTAAACGGTTAAAAGTTGATTGAAAAATGAGAGTATTGCTACCAACTTACCTAATTATAACATAAAGCAATTTAATGTCAACCTATGCTTTTTTCATAAGTTTTACCAATCTACAACTGAATAATTTCTTTCTGCCTTTGCTGGTAACAATTTCAGGTTGCCCTTTATTGTCGAATTCTATGCTTTTGACTTCTGCTCTGACGTTCCTAAAACGTCCTACTTCCACCATGTCACCTGCTTTAATTTGAAAAGTCCACTTAATCATTGCCTTTTCTCTCTTTCTGCCATTCATAGGCCTCTTCCCATCTTTGTTCAGTGGTTTTTATGGGACCTTCGTATAGAACATCTCTGTTAGTATTGCTTGGTCCTAGAACCTCAACACCTTTCCAAAACATAGCAAACACAACCAACATCATTACGCCAACTATCCACTTACTCATTAAATTACTCCTGCATGGTCCATGACTAAAACTAAACCAAATAGGATTATTAAAAGCATCCAGATTGTTGGCAAATTGTCAAGTATCCACCACTTGAATCTATTCATGTTCTCCTCCTGGGTCTGATTTATCAAAATAAACTTTGTATGGATTGCCTTTCTTATCTCGGCCTATCATAAAACCTCTAGTCCTACCGACACTATGATATGTTCCAAATTTGTAATCTTGTTGTTTTTTACTCACATTATGAAATTGTTTGAATGTGTAGTAGACAGCAAAAATAATTGCCAGGTGTCCAATTACAAGTCCTGTCCAACCATAAATCATCGTGTTCATGCTTGTAAAGATGTAGATGCTGAATACAGTTGACCAAACAAAACTTAACACCACAAGTATTTGTAATCTTACTGTCTTAGGCAGTGCCCTTAAATCATTACGGCTATCGTCAAAAAGAACAGTGGCAGTATCAATCATCCAGTCTTTCATTTTTATGATCTCCTATTTTGTACTCAAAATTTTGTGTATCTTCACTGACCTTGATTTGTTTTGCACCATTTTTAATGTGGAAATGGGTCGCCATGGGTGTTAGTGGTGACAGGGTTACCAGTCTTTCAACTTTATTTGTTTTCGCCCATTCACCTAACTTGTTAATTATTTCTCTACCAGCACCTCTTTTTCTAGACCAAACTGTGTATGCTACACCAATCTTTCCGTCTTTTACTCTAGACATATAATCTAATTCTCTGACAGTGTAAGGTACCTCTGGACAAAATGCAACACAAACAATAGCCTCTATTTCATTTTCATATCTCAAACCAAAAATCTTTCTACCGTTTGTAATTCTAAATCCTAAAGAAAGTTCAGGTCTAACAGGATCTTCAGAGACGTCTATATTGTCAAGTTCGACAAGTTCAGTGCCTTTGACCCATTTAAAAAAGTCATTGACTCTATCTTTAAACTTTTTCATTACAGTTTCTCTCCTATCTCAAAACCTCTGAATCGTAAGAATCTAGGAAACCTGAGGCTCCATTCGTCTTTGCTGTCTTGATTCTGTGTGATTTGATCTGCTCTGACTTCTACTACCTGGCCAATCAACTTGTCTTTTGCCTTCCAAAATGTTTCTCTGTCTGTATCTGTCAATCCAGATCCAACGTTGGTCTTTATAAACTTGCCGTCATCTTTACCTTCTACTATAAGAGCACCTAGTTTACCTACATTACGTCCTGTACCTTCTTCTACATCTTTCACAGTAAGAGAAACTTCTATAAATGGTTTCACCTTAAGCCAAAGACTAGATCTCTTACATTCATATATGCCATTGACAGGCTTAACCATAATACCTTCATATCCTTTATCAATACAAAGTTTGTTGTAGTCGGCGAATTGCTTTTGTCCATCTTCCTCACTTAGATTAATTTTGACATTTTCTACAAGTCTAATATTTGATCCAAAATCATAGTTGTCTAATATCTTTTTCCTATCTATCAGTGTAGTAGAACAAGCACCTTCTTTAAAATCCTCCAAAGGTAGACAGTCAAACACATTCAATATGGCGTCATCAGTCTTGGCTCCTCCCTTTCTGTGTATCTCTCTCATCAATGTCTGGAAGTCCTCACTCATTACTTCACCATCGAACACCATTGACTCTGGCATTTGATCTAGCATCTCATCAAATTGTTGTAATATCTTAGGAAAGTTTGAAAGTTCCTTGCCGTTTCTCGAAAACAACTTTACTTCATCCTTGTCAACGTCACAGATGACAACAACTCTCACACCGTCAAGTTTTGGTTCAACTAATACTTCGCCAGTCATCTTCTTCTCGTGCTTCTTGCTGTCGTCGGCCAACATACATTCAAACACAGGCACTTTAATTTTGCTATGCTTGTTAATTGTTTTATGAGTGACACCACATCTTAGATCCTTGATCAATATCCTACGATACCAGTCGTTCCACTGTTCAACTTTAGCAGTTTCACACAAATGATCAACGGTCTTTCTCATATCATTACCAGTAAGTTCTCTTTTTTCTAATTTGTCTACTACGTAGGCAAATCGTTCCCAACTTAATCCAGGCCCATCTTTTGTGGCTTTTGGAACTTGCTTGAGTCCAAAGGTTCGAAAACCATCTAAGGCCATACCAACACCATTGAAGAATTCTATGTTGTCAGCATCGCTCTCTCTACGAATAATTGCTTCTTTTTTAAGACGACTGTTGTCTGCTTCTAACTCTTGTATAATCTTATGCATAACACTCACATTTTAACGTTTTACTGCAAAAAGTCAACCTCGCCGAATATGACGAAATCCGACGAGATTAGTTTATAGACATTTACATTTATGTCTTCTGTTGTTACATTTTAGCACAGATCAACTTTCTGTCAACCAAAAACAACCACTTTTTATATTGACTTTTAGGCAAAATACTATATATTTTAGTAAAGGAAGAAAATGAGAAAGCAACTTTTAAGTGCAATCTCTGGTTTACTATTTCTAACTTCTAATATCGCCGCGGCAGATGAGCCAAAAGTTGAGTACGGCGTTGAAGAAATAATCAAGCAGTATATTCCGCAAATAAACTTACCGGTACCTGAACAATTGAAAGTGAAAGATTTCAAAGAACTTCATTGGGAATCTAACAAATTAAATTATAATTGGTATACAGATATATGGGATCCTGATTCACTAACCATGAACTTTAGTCATGACAATGGTGGTCTAAGTCAATTTAACTACGACGATGGCTGGAGTTATCAATATAGTTTTAAATGGCGAGGCCATTTGTTTAACAAACCAAAGGATTAACCTTTTTTTCTTTCCTCGATCTCGTTTAAGGTTTTTAATTTTTCTTCTTTGGTCATTACCCACCAATCCTGTAGTTCTTTTGGTGTTCTATAACAACCAATACAAAAACTTTCTGTATCGTCGTACATACATACACTAATGCAGGGTGAAGGTATTGTATCATCTGTTTTAGGATGACTGTCTTTAAATTTGTCTTTATCTTCGAACAAGTCTCTTGCCACTAGCCTACTGATCCTTCCATGGACACTTCTAACAATTTATTGGCTTCCATTGCAAATTCCATTGGCAGTTTTTGGAATACTTCTTTGCAAAAACCTGATACAATCATATTGGTCGCATCATTTTCATTCAGTCCTCTTTGTTTACAATAGAATAATTGTTCGTCACTTACTTTTGATGTTGTTGCTTCGTGATTAATACTGCTAGATTTATTTTTATTTTCTATATATGGAACAGTTATTGCTCCGCAACCACTTCCCATCATGAGCGAATCACAAGCAGTGTGATTTACTGCACCTGAGGCCTTTGGCATGATGTTTACCAAACCTCTGTATGTGTTTTTTGATTTTCCTGCTGATATTCCTTTTGATATGATAGTGGACTTTGTGTTCTTGCCTAGATGTATCATTTTTGTTCCGGTGTCCGCTTGTTGTTTGCCGTTGGTCAATGCAACAGAATAAAATTCTCCAATCGAACTGTCTCCTTTTAATATACAACTTGGATACTTCCATGTTAATCTACTGCCAGTTTCAAATTGTGTCCAAGTGATTTTTGATTTGTAGCCTTTACACAAACCTCTTTTAGTAACAAAATTATAGATGCCGCCTTTTCCTGTTACAGGATCGCCCGGATACCAATTTTGTATTGTTGAATATTTTATCTCTGCATTGTCCATTGCAACCAATTCAACATTGGCCGCGTGTAATTGATTTTCATCTCTCATCGGTGCAGTGCAACCTTCTAGGTAACTGACATAACTTCCTTCTTCTGCTACAATCAAAGTCCTTTCAAATTGTCCTGTGTTCGTAGCATTTATTCTAAAATATGTAGAAAGTTCCATAGGACACCTGACTCCTTTAGGAATATAAACAAACGATCCATCTGTGAAAACGGCAGAATTTAATGTTGCAAAGTAATTGTCCGATAATGGAATCACGGAACCTAAATATTTTTTAACTAATTCAGGATGGTCCTTGACCGCATCTGAGAACGAACAAAATATGATTCCTAACTTACCTAATTCTTCTTTGTAAGTTGTTGCAACTGATACAGAGTCGAAGACTGCATCTACGGCCACTCCGGCCAATGCCGCTCTCTCTTGTGTGGGTATCCCAAGTTTATCAAATGTTTTAAGTACTTCTGGATCGACCTCGTCCATAGATTTTAGTTTAGGCTTTGGGGCACTATAATATGAGATAGATTGATAGTCAATCGGATCAATTTCTAAAGTGCTCCAATCGGGTTGTTTAAGAACTTTCCATCTTCTGTATGCCTTTAACCTATATTGTAAAAGCCAATCAGGCTCATTCTTCATTTTTGAAATTTTTGTTACAACATCTTCATTCAGTCCAGGTGGCAATGTATTTGATTCCACGTTTGTGGTGAAGCCTGCTTTATAGTCTGAATCAAAACGTTCTTTTACAATTTGTTCATCTTTTTTGTTTTGTATCGGCATACTATTAATTATCTAATTTCACACCTATCATTTTAAAGTGATCGTTTAGTGTGTAGGATTCAAAGTCAATTTCATTACCTCTAGCATCTTTTATTATCCTTTTATATCCTGCTAGTGCATAACGTTTGAAAGGGTATTGCCACGTGGCTCCTGTTTGCCAATCGCCCTCTAAAATATGCTTATCAGCATCGTCAATCAAACATAACGGCATTTGCAATACTAGATTCACCGGTAATTTATCATGAAGGTATGCATTAATAATTTTGTTCTGTGGAATTACGTGTTCTAGATGTTGTTTGTTAATGTCAGTTGCTCTGTAATGGGCACCATTAGGTGCCAACTGCTTTTGCATCATCCTGATGTATAGCACCAATGATGATTTAATTTGTTTTTTAATATTGTCAGACCATTTAGGATCGAACAGATCACTTTTTAGTCTATCAATGTATCGCGATATTTCGTCTACGTCAGGACGTGACTTTGTTTTAAAACTTATATCAGCCAACGCAGTATCTTCTAACAATTTAAAATTCAATGACTTGTTCTCCATATCTAAACCAAATTATATCTTTTACATCTATGTATTCTAAGATCTGTTGTAGAGTAAAAGTATTTTCTTGTCTGCCAGTTTCTCTTTTATCATATTCTTCTATTACTCTATCAAATAAAGGATGAAGTTTTTTAATATGATCTGGCCCTATCCAAAAATTAGCAACTGGTATGGCTCCAACTCGTCTCCATAGTCCGCAACCTAATGCTTGATAGTTATAAATTTTTTTTTGATCTTTTTTCTTACTCATATCAAACATAATTGGTTTCCAATCCTGTATTGTTGGATCAGTTTTTTTTGTCCAAAAGCCACTTTTAAATTCTATGAAGTCAATCTCGTCTGTGTTTGCATCAGATCCATGACTACCCAATGATCTTTGTAGCGAAGGAAATATCTTTTTTAAAACTTCCCTATGCATTATTTCTCTATAACCATAATTGTAGAGTGGACTCTGACCTGTATCTTTCCTAACCTCTTCAGACAGTAAAAGTATTTGATCTATTTTGTCTTTATTTGACATACTTATTGAACGCCGTTTGTGCTTCTGAGTCTGGAGCGATATCTCCTTCTTCCAATTTAAGTGTAACATTAGGCATATAACTTGGCTCATAGGTTCCATCTTCTATTAGGTAAACCTCTCGAAGTAAATGCGCCATTGCCACTGGTGCGTCCCAACCAACACCGTTTGCGTGTTGCCATTGTTTCTTTGTAGCACTATGAATCAGCACACCAGAAGCACCGCAACCTTTCTTCAATGCTTCTAACATTTTTATCATCCAATCAACAGGTAGTCTCTTCAATCTTTTTGCCTCTGCACCCATTTGATATTGTTTCATCAATCCTATGAAAAGTCCTTGATTGATCTCTCCACCATCTTCATCACCATAGGTATTTTTGATTGATTGCAATGCGTCAAGCAGACCGTACTCACCCGCCATCTTGAAACCTTTGTATGCGTAATCAAAATGTGAGAAGTAGTGTTTGTTAGGACCACACTTACCAGGACTTTTTCTAACTCTCTTTGGTTCGAGATCTATTCCACATTTGTCAAATATTTCTTGTACCTTATGGGCAGTCACCACCCTCTCCGTTTCTGTTTCACCCATTTTATATCTATGCAATAAACATCTGTGTATTTCTTCTGTGCCTGCCCTCAATATGCCTGAATCATTCACTATTTCAAATGCTTCTGCGTCAAAGGCCGGTTCGTCTGTTTCAACTATTGTTACAGGAATTTTGTCATACCCTAGTAATGCAAGTGATACTGCTCTGTGTTGTCCGTCGAATATGTACAAAGTTTTGCTGTCTGATCTCCTTACTGCCGACACAGGACAACACACTCTTGGATCAAACTTTTTCATTATATTCATCACGTGTCCTGCTCTTACATCACGTTGCACAGAATAATTAAATGCAAAGTCTTGTAATGGGTGTGCTTCAGTTCCTAACGGAAGTTGTCTACCTTTTTCTAACTGATTTTTTAAATTTTGTTTTGCTTCTGCGTACCTTTTAGACCAGTTTGGCACGTCTTCTGGTGCTTCTTTTTTAACGTCATTGACTACGTCAAGAAGCATTTTCACTTTACTCATGTCTTTCTCCTATTGAATTAACATTTTGCATCATTGATTGGATTCTACAATAGAATAATATCAAAAATACAAGTGTATTATAGCACAAAAACAAAAAATGTCAATGATTAATTACTTGAGTAAGCCTTTTGCAATCAGTTTTTTCTTATTCTTTAGATGCTCGGCGTCGATTAAATTTTTATTTTGACCGTAGTAGGCCACCGCATATCCATCCTTGGTCATTTGTAAATTAATATTTTTACCATCTACAAATACTTCTCCAAGTATCCTGCCAAACTTACCAGTCTCGGAGCCTTTATGCGTTTTAATTGTTAATTTATTGCCTTTTTTTATCGCTTCAGTAAGATACTTTTTACTGATCAATCCACGTTGTTTTTCTTCCTTGTCACGTGTTCTTGATTCTGGAGTGTCAATTCCAAACAGTCTCACTCTGCTTTTATGTAGAATATCAAATCCTAGATCCAAGATAACATCGATAGTATCGCCGTCGATTATTTTTAATACCTTATGTATTCTGTAACTGAAGTCTGTGGGGTCACCTAGTTTTGCCATATAATCTATTTATATGAGCGTATATTATTTCCAGAATTTGAATTTGGCTAGTTTCGGCTCACCATAAAAATCTTTTACTAGGTCTTTTGCAACATGGTGCCAGTAGTATCCACTATCACGTAGTTTTTCGTTTGCGGTTCTCAACTTTTCTAACTTTTTTATTATGACGTGTAGTGCCCTGTTGGACAGTTTTCTTTTGCCCGATTCTATATCTTCTATTCTCTGGATAACTTCGTCAATCGCAGGACAAGTGATGTCCGGAACTTTCGGAGACTTCTTTTTTAATTTGGACCAAACCAATCTTTCTTTTTTTGAAGCCATATAGCCTCCCAATGTTGTCTATTATTTAGGTGGTGCGAAATGCAAATAATACGACACTACATTGGATATATGGAGTGTTATTGGAAATTAATTAAGCAACTTTTCTGTTGCCAGGTAAGTTGCCAACCCCGAAATCAGTGGACTAGGCCGCTAATCTCATTTTGGACATACCAACTGTTAAGTCGGCAAATCCTAATGCTTTTCTATTAGCATTTATAAAATTGACCTTTTACAGAGATCTTACTGATAAACTCCATGATGCCTTCAAAATACGTCGATCCTAATTCACCCCCGGAAGGGATTACATAAGCCACCTATCCTAGTTTTGGTGGAGGTGCTGGGTACTGCCCCCAGGTCCGTCAAATCTATCTCATCACTTCAACGCCTACAATGTATTTAAACATATACTTGACAAAATGTCAATCATAGTCTAGTATATAGAATGCAGACAGAAAATATAAAATCAAGAAGAAAATTATCAATCAAAGTTACCGATCTGAAGGAATTTTCCGAAATCAAGGAGGGATTATCTTACAAGAAGATAATTAAAAGCATTCAGGGATCTTTACCAAAAGGAACAACCGAGATTAGTGTTGAGTACACTAATCGTAAAGGGCGAAAGATTGCCAGAATGCAAAAAGTACCGTTAGGTAGAAAGAAGAAATTAGGAAGATAGGAAAAAAGGTGTCAATAAGATCGAGGTTAGTGAGGAAGTTTATAGTAAAGATCAGAATGTGGTATGCTGATATCAGAGGACATCACGGAAAAAAATGGGACTATGAACCTAGTCATAACTATTTAGGTTACAAACAGAGTAAAAAATATGGGAAAGATTGACGACTTAATTAAAGACCTAGGACAACTGACAGTGGTTGAAGCAGGAGAACTTGCCAAAAAATTAGAAGAAGCATGGGGAGTAGATGTTAGCAGTCTACAAGCCGCGGCGCCGGTGGCCGCTGTTAGCGAAGAGCCAAAGACAGAAATGAATGTAATTCTTACAGGTTTTGCTGAAAATAGCAAAATACCTGTGCTTAAGAAAGTGCGAGAATTTACAGACTTAGGTTTGTTAGAAGCAAAGAAATTTGTTGAGGACTTGCCAAAAGAAGTAAAAACTGGTGTAGACAAAGACGAAGCAGATAAAATTAAGACAGCCTTGGAAGAGGTTGGCGGTACTGTACAAATTAAATAATTAAGAAACTGTATTGACGTCTTTGCTAGACTTTAAATCTGCTTTAATAATTTCAATATCGTTGTTGTTCATATTATCCAGCAACTTACTGCTTAAATCATAAACAGTCATGCCGGTTGTTTGAATGCCTAGTGTAGTGCAACTTAAAGTTATAATATCTTCAACACTTTTATCATCAAACTTTACACCCGATAGTCTAACATCTTTTTTTGCTTTATCTGAAACACGTTTAAGATCTAGATAATTTGTTACGTCCGGTAAACCTTTAAGTTTTAATTTTTGTGCCACTACACCCGCATCACTACTATCACTCGCAGACACTAATACTGGATCAAATTGCTTTTTCCTGGTCTCATAATTCTCAAAATAATCCTGCCAGTCTGGACTATCTGAACTTTTTGCAATTAGATCGTTTAACAAAGGGTTTTGAGCAAGACCTATATAACTTTGAGTCTCAACAAGACTCTTTGAATATGTTCTTAAGGTTGCTAGGTTGTTTTGTTCTTTTTCTATCTGCTGTTGTATAAACTCTCTTGCTGTGTTTATTGCATTTTTAAAACTTAAAGTTGGCTCGGCAGTAATGGCCCCATCAAAGGCAGTTGCTTTGGTGGCCACATCAGTTGCTTTGTTATTTAAAGAAGTTTGGAAGTCTGTGCTATCTGAGACTAATGTGTTTATAAAAGTCCTTAGGTTATTACACGAGGTCACATAATTTGTTTCTTGTGCCAAACTTTTATCAACGATATTTGCAATATTAGTACTCAATGATTGCATACTAGAATCTATCACACTAATTCTTAAAGTTCCATAATGATCATCTACACCCTTGCCAAGTGACGATGCAGTAACTCCTCTTAAATTTTTTACTTGACTTTCAATGCTATCAACAAGTTGCATATGTTCTAGAAAATCTCCTCTTTCTCCGCTACCGGCAACCGTTTCTTCTCCTAATGTGCCATCTAATAATTTTTCTGTATGTTGATCTAAATCCTGTAAGAGCCTACCTATATTGGCAAATGGAACATTATTGATTGTTGCCTTGAGATCTGTTTTTTGTGATGTTGTTAAAACGTTGTTTGTATCAATTACTTCTGCCAATAAAAAACTTGCATTGGCAAAACCTAACTTACATACATTAATTACATTTGAAACTTGATTATTAGAAAAACTAGGTGAGGTTCCAGTAATAGAATTTAAGCCTTTTTTAACAGTCATTTATTACATCCAATAATGAGGTTTGTATTGTTCTTTTCGTTCATTAATTCTGCTGTGATAACAAACAATAATTTCATACTCTCTACCATCATAATCTATTTCCGTTCTTTTTAAAAGACCTTTGTGCTCTTTGTTCCCACAATTAAGACAGAAATTAGTTTCCGTTTGCATAGACATTTGGTGATCCTTTCGCTACCGATGTACACGTTGGATCTCCTACTCTTCCTACAGGTATGCCTTCTGCATAAACGTTTGGTGATCCTTTTTTAATAACGTCAGTATGCGGTGCACAAACTGGTCCTTTGTGTACTGTATTTTTATGCCCTTCACATGAAAGGGGAATGCCGTTAGCAAATACAGTCTTCACGTGTCCTGCTCTGGTCATTCCTGAACAGTGTGTAACGTCTGGGTCTCCTAATCTTGCTAATGCTGGCATAACATGATTATTTATAGTTGTATAAAACTGGTAATATTAAAGTGAGAACTTTTTAAATGCGTCCTTTTTGACGTCTTGCTTGATCCCACCTACAATGTAACTTTCAACTTCAGTCTCTTGCGGTGCAACTTGCATACCTTTAGAACTTAACCAATGCGTAGTCCATGGGAGTGGATTTGCTGACGCTGATATATCATATAAAGGATCAAGTCCTATTGCTTTCATTCTTTTGTTTGCAATAAATTCTACATATTGACCTAACAACCTTTCATTCAAACCAATAACAGACCCTTCTTTGAATAAATGTTTTGCCCAGGCTTTCTCTTCTTCAACACAGTCTTTGAACATTTGGATGACAGTCTTTTCTGTGCCCTTAATTGCTTTTGTCATTTCAGGATCATCGCCTTTTTGCCATGCCTTTATAACGTGTGTGGATAAGTTCAAGTGCGTTGCTTCATCTCTAGCAATCAATGAAAGTATTTTTGCAGAACCTTCCATTAGTTTAAGTTCGCCAAATGCAAATGTACAAGCAAATGATACATAGAATCTCAGACCTTCGAGCAAATTGACTGTGACCATTGCTAGGTACAATGATCTTTTTAGATCAATGATGTCACCCTTGCCTTTTACAAAGTATTCTTCTGCCATTTTACCAAACTTATCATAATTTTCTGTTACAGATTTTGCCCTTTTCAAAATTTCTTTATCATTCAATATAGTGTCAAACACTTCTGTTGGGTCTGGATAAACATTTTTCATTATGTGCGTGTAACTTCTTGAATGAAGTGCTTCAAAGAAATCCCAAGTCACTATGCATCCTTCTAATTCTGGATTTGAAACATAAGGTAAGAACATTAGACTTGGTCCTCTACCCTGTACACTATCTAATAATGTTTGATATTTCAAGTTAGATGTGAATATATGTTTCTGTTCTGGTCTAAACGTCTGATAGTCTGCCCGATCTTTTTGCAATGATACTTCTTCTGGTCTCCAGAAGTAGCCAAGCATAGTTTGATTTAGTTTATCAAACTGTGGATACTTAAAGACGTCATACCTTTGCACACCACCGTCTTCGCCAAAGAACATAGGTTGTTTGGTAAAGTCAATATCTTTTCTATTAAAAACAGTTTTTCCCATTATATTGTACAAGCCTCACAATTTTCATCGTCGTTTAAAATTTTCTCCTCACTAGCACCATTGGCGTATCCATTGACCACAGCATGACCATTGACTTTATTGGTTTGAGCCAACTCAATCTCTTCGCCCTCGTAGTCTTTGGAGTCACCGACACCTGCTGGTTGGACGTCTTCGTCCTCACCTTTGAAGTCATAGGTGTTTTGATAATATGAGGTTTTCCATCCGTATTTATATGCAGTAAGCATATCTTTTGCCATTACACTTAAAGGAACTTCGTTGTCCTCGAACTGTAAAGGGTTGTATGACCAGTTACCTGATATTGCTTGATCAAAATACTTTTGCATAGCGGCTACAATGTTTATGTAACCTTCGTTAGATTTCATGTCCCACAACAAAGTGTATGAATTTTTAAGTTTAGGATACCCTGGAACTATCTGTTTAAGTGGTCCTTTTTTACTTTTCTTAATTGATAGCAACGCTCTTGGTGGTTCTATGCCGTTGGTTTCGTTACTAACAACGGAAGAACTTTCAGATGGCATTTGTGCAGACAAAGTAGAATGCCTAAGTCCGTGTTTCTCAATATCTTTTCTTAAACGTTCCCAAGCATATCTTTGTTTGTGTGCAACAACTTTATCAAAGTCTTTTTTGTAGTGATCGATAGGAAGTAAGCCATCTGCGTATTTTGTTCTATCAAAGTATTCACACTTGCCTTTTTCTTCGGCCAACTTGTTACTTGCTTGTAATAAATTAAATTGGAATGCTTCTGATAATCTATCAACTGCGTCCCAGGCCTTTGGATCTTCATAACCAAGTCCTAATTTTGCTAGATAATGTGCAAGTCCAATATAACCTATGCCCAAACTTCTTCTTGCTTTTGTAGAAATTTCTGCGGCTTTAACAGGATAATCTTGATAGTCTATTATTTCGTCTAATGCCCTCACAGATAAGTCACATAAATTTTCTAATTCTTCTAAGTTTGAAAGTGTACCAACATTAACGGCGGAAAGAATACAAAGTGCTATTTCACCCTCCGGGTCGTCAATGTGTTGAATAGGTTTTGTTGGCAAAGTAATCTCTTGACACAGATTACTCATTGAAACTTTATCTTTGAAAGAACTATGTGTGTTTGTGTGATCTATATTCATTATATAGATACGTCCTGTCTCTGCTCTTTCTTTTAAAAGATCAAAGAAAAGTTCTTGAGCAGAAATAGTTTTCCTTGGTATGTTTTTATCTTTTTCGTATTTTAAGTAAAGTTTATCAAAGCCGTCTGTTCCAAATGCATCATAAAGTCCAGGTACGTTGTGCGGTGAGAATAAAGTTATTTCTTCTTCATTGATAAATCTTTCATAGAATAATTTACTAATTTGTATTGAGTAGTCCATTCTTCGCACACGAGAATCTTCTGTGCCTTTATTATTTTTTAAAACAAGAATATCTTCTATCTCTTGGTGCCATATAGGAAAGTGTACAGTTGCGTTTCCACCACGCACACCATTCTGGGTGCAACATCTCACAGTCGATTCGAATTTTTTAAGGAACGGAATCACTCCTGTGTGTGCTACTTCTCCTCCCCTAATCCTTGAATTGATACCTCTGATCCTGCCTGCGTTGATACCAATGCCTGCTCTACGAGCCACATAAAGTCCAATGGCCATATCGCTTGAAAAAATACTAGGCAGTGAGTCATCGCTGTCAACAAGTACGCAACTTGCAAATTGCCTTATAGGAGTCCTCACACCTGCCATCACTGGAGTTGGAATATTAATTTTGTGTTGCGAGATAGCATCATAATATTTTTTGATGTAAGTCATCCTTTTATTTGTAGGATAGTTTGCAAATAGAGTTGCCGCTATCATTATATACATATCTTGTGGAGTTTCAAATATTTGTCCACTACTTCTGTCTTGTACAAGATATTTGTCACAGACCTGTCGTAGTCCTGCGTAAGTGAATTCTAAATCTCTATCGCGTTTAATAAAAGTGTTAAGTCTTTTTATTTCTGACGCAGTGTATTTTTCATAAATTCCTTTATCATACACACCTCTGTCGACATTGATCTTAATAATCTTACTCAAAGGAATATATTCATATTGTCCATAGGCCTCTTTACGTAGGTCATACAAAAGCAACCTTGCCGCGGCAAACTGATAGTTTGGATGTTCTAAACTGATAAGATCGTTTGCCGATCTCACTAATACATTTTGAATATCTTTAGTGCTCATCCCATCATAGAATTGAATGTTTGCGTTCATCTCCAATTGAGATGCTGATACTCCACTCAGGCCTTCACAGGCTTCTTCAACGACGAAATGAATTTTATTGATATTCAAAGGTTCTAATCTACCATCACGTTTTTTGATGTTCATCGTAGTCGAATTTGAATTCATTTTGTAAGTATGTTTCCTGGATTTACTTTCTTGTGTTACGGGTGTATTTATTTTAATTTGCTCAACTAGTTTCATTTTGCTATTTTCAATCATGGTCGTACTGCTCTTAATAAAAAAACTATTGTAACAAACAAAAAATAATTTGTCTATAGAAAAATAAACTGGTAACTTAATTTATTTTGGTTACAACTACAAGTTAAGTGTGTGTTTTATACTAGTTGAGTGACTTCAACGTCCATGGTTGCGGCGGAACCTGTGTTGGTAGTAGTAAATTTAACAACCACAGACTCATTTCCTGCGGTTGAATCTTTGTTTTCTACAGCGGCACTTAATTCTACCCCTATGTCTACACCACTTTCGGTGTAGGTATCATCGAATGATACTGCTCCTGTTGAACTATTGATAATAAATTGTCCAACTCTATAATTAGAACTTCTTTCAATCTTATAATTCAACACTATACTCTTGGCAGACAAACTAGGAAATTCTAAACTTGTAGTGGTGGCCGTGGATGTGTTGTTTGCTAGAGTAATTTGTTTAACTGATTTTGTTTGCCTTCCAATACCTTGGACCTCTGGTGCGGCATTTAAAGATGTAGATCTTTGATCTGTTCTATCAAAGTAGTCACCAATAGACTTACATTCATCAGATAAAAATTCTATTACCGGAACTTCTCTAATTGAATTAACACCTTCAAAATTATTTGCTACATCGGAACCATACCAATTAGCAAAACTAATAATATTTGCAACAGAACCATTTCCAAAAACTTTGATTGCTTGTTGAGAAATGCCTGTCCATCTGTTGTTTAAAAATTGTACATCCTTTGGTCCTACTTGGGCACTTGCCGTTGAACCATCTTCTGTGCCTTCTCCGATCAAAGCACCATAGTATCCTGTTGAAAAATCACAGTCTCTAAATCTAATACCAGTGGCATCAAAAGACAAGTCAACAAGCCTTCCAAATTTACTTACTTGACAACTTTCAAATACAATGTGTTCAACTGGATAAGATGCACTACTTGTAATTGTTATACCTTTGGAATCATCTGCGTCTGCACCACCAGAAGCATAAGTTCCTGTAAATTTAACTTTAGAAAATCTTACGTGCTTCGCTTTCTCTACATTCACTCCCGGGTATGCTTCAGCATTTTGTAGGGTCATATTTTCGATATTAACATTTGTAATTTGTTCACTGATACTTGCACCTACGTTTTTAGAACTGTCTTGGAATACAGCAACTTCGCTGTTTCCACCCGACTGTCTTATAATTGTTTTGTCAGTGCCTTCTCCAACTAGATGTGCGTAAGGAGGAATTTTAATTGCTCCCGATATATTATATTGTCCTGCAGGAAAGAATAAGATTCTTCTTGATCTTTTATCCGTTTTATCTGTATCGCAATACAACTCATCTATTGCTCTTTGTATCGCAGTTATATCTGCTGTTGATCCGTCACCTTTTGCTCCAAAGGATTTTACTGAAACATAATCATCAAGTCTTTCTTGTAAAGTTCTACTGAAGTCACCAGCCGCTCCTGTTACAATAGGAGTTGAGGCACCTAAGTAACCTTTGTAAACAAAACTGATTAGACTTGATAGGCTTGAAGATGATCCAGAAGTTAAAATTTGTGTGTTACCCACACCAGGAGCACCATCTGACATTGTGCCATTTCCGATGTATAATTTTTGTTCATCGATGACCCAACCAAGTTCACCCGCCGCTAGTTGTGGTAAATCAGTGGCTTTGCCTCTTCTGTGTTGTATTCTAGATATCTGTACTACTGGCATATTATTCCTTATCAGTAAGTATTTATTAAAGGATAGCCTTGTAGTATTGTTCTAATTTAGCATACCACTTTCCGGTCCAGTGGTCATAGTCATCTATTTCAAATGTTTGATATTCGCAATTTTGTGTACAGATAAAGATTTTGCCTGTTTTGATCTGTGTGTCAAAAACCTTGTTATGAGCCTCGGCATAGGCAACTAACTGGAGGAAGTAGTCTTCTACCCATTCTTTTTTCTTTAATCTTCTTGCCTGTTTAAAATCCATTATAGCAGGTTTGTTATCTACCACACCAACTAGATCGGTTGTTCCTGCGTATAGTTCAGGATAGTACAGATTAATTTCACTCCCCCACACTTCATTCACACCATTCAATCCATTATCAATAATGACATTGGCCATTTGGTGGGCCTTTTGCTGTATGAGATTTGATCCAGGAGTCCTATCTTCGCCTTTAACGTGTTTCTCTAGACTTCTGTGCATCACTGTCCCTATGTTCGCTGATTCTGTTGTTATCTGTTGTGCCTTTTGCTCACCTATTCTTTTCTTCCAAGCATTGAGATGTGTCATGTCTTTCGTAGCACTTAAAACTGTGGTGACCGAAGGAACAACTCTACCATCTGGAGTTTGGTAATGACGTTTGCCATTTTTACTTGTCCTGGTAATCTGATCGTAGGGATATCGTTGAATAAGTGATATTCCTCTTTCCTTTAAAATATTTTCTGTAATCTTCACTCTCCTAGTATAAAGGATTATGTTCTCTTTCGCAAGGCCGATTTTGCCATTTGTCTGACTTTGTCAGTTGAACCTTGCTGGTCAGTATCCATCTCTGGATCCTTTTCCGCTTCTTTTTCTGTTTTAAGTATGATCTTTTCTTGGTTGAAATCATCGATGATATTTTTAAGTAATTCACCTTTGTCATACAGCGCCTTAAACAATTGGTAATTGAAAGTTGGGTATCCGGTGTTTTTCATGATTTCTTCTACAGCATCAAAACTTATTTCAGAAGTTTCATTTCTCTCGTCGGCCTCACCACGCAATTGATTGAGTGTGTTAACCAATGCCGATTCTAGGCCTTTGTCTGCAAATTCGTAAAATCTCATAGGGATTACTTCCCTGCTAGTTTAGATAATATTCTATTTGAAGTTTCGAATACTTCTTTGGACTCTCTTGTTTCTCTGCCTTCAGGTTCAGTTCCACCTGCTTCGGCATCAGCCGCCCCAAACTCATCTGCTTCTTCACTGTCTGAGTCTAATGAGTCTAGGTCAGCATCAGGGTTCATTGAGTCATCTGCGCCGATGGTGTCAGTAGCAACTTCTTCTCCGGTCAATATCCTTACACCGTTGTCGAGTTCCTGTCTAGTTGTAGTCAGTGTTGCTTCTGCCTGCTCAATTGCTGGCTGGATTTTTTGAGTGAAAGCGTCTGCCTTGTCTGCTCCCATCTCGTCTCTGATTCTGTCTGCTAGTTCTAACATTCCTTCAGTTTTCATTGTTGCTAGATCTTCTAGGAATGCTGTAACTTTGTCCATCATGTCTTTGGCCGCTAATATTAATTCTGATTGCTGTTCAACACCTTCTTTAACTTCGTTGTCCTTGCTTGACATTAATTTAGCCGCCGCTTGTCTTTCATCTGAACTCAAAGCCTGTCCTTTTTTGAGTTTATCTTTGATGGGTTCAGATGCTTTTGATAATATTGGATTCTGTGTTTGATCACCACCGTATTCTTTTATCGCTTGATTCACTATGTCAAGCATCATCTGGCTTTTCTGATAATCAGCATCTTTTAATTCATGTCCAAAATGTGTGTTGGAAGTTATTTCGTGTATTTTAGTTCTAATTTTGTTTGCTACGTCTTCTAGGTCTTCTTTAGTGAAACTGGATAGATCCATTGTCTGATTAAATCTAGACTTAAATTCGCCTAGTAAAGACTCTGTTGTTATAGGTTTTGTAAACTCTGTGCTTTGCATATTTTTATTTAGCCGTTTGACTCCGTTAGGTTGAAAAGGTTTGTTTGAATACATCCATTATCTTGCCTTTATAGCCGTCAGCAAGACTGTGTGCATCTTCTAATTTTTGGGTCTGTATCTCGATGGCCATTTCATTGCTTTGTTTTTTAGCCATTTTAAGCATTCTGTTTGCGTTGGTTATTGAAAAAACAGCGGAAGCAAAATGCTTATCTAAATCAAGTATATTCTCAGGAACATTTTTTCCGTCAGCCAAATGATGTGCGAGGATAATTGCAGTTTGTTTGAGATTAATATCATTGTAGATTATATTGGCCTTGACCATATCCGCAATCACATAGATATAACGTGTGCCTTCTGCTTTACGAGGAACAATCGCAATGTGTCCTATGAGAATTCCCTTACTGAACTGTTTTGGCAGATGTTTAAACGGTCTGCGACTTTCAGTCTTCTTCGCTAGATTTCTAAGTTTGGTCTTGAGACCATAACTTTCAATCTGTTTTACCAGTTCCTGGTGTCTTTTTAAATTCACGATTAATCCTTACAACTTGTTTATTTAATGCGTATTGAACGTTGTTGTCAAGTTTTTTCCTGACAAAAATACTTTTGTCTGCTAAAAGTTTAGCAATGTGTTGATCTGTAGGATCTAATTGTGATTGGAAGAAATATGGTAATTCGGACATCCGTTGTAGGAAGTCTTTTTGATCTTTTGTAATAAAGACCCGCGCCTGGCGAGAAATTTTTATAAACATTGTTGGTAAGTTTTTAACCTGGCATTCTCATCAACAAAACTACCATCGTCGATAATAGTCCTGCAATGACTGTTCCTGCTGTTGCAATAATAGTGGTTCTAGATGACTTTTGTCCAGTCAACATATCTTCGTTCATTTTACCAAGTCTAACTTCAATGGCCGTAAGCCTGTCGTGTAAACCTTTGTATCTTTCAGAACATAGGTCAACGTGTGCTTCTAGGTTTTGTTTTTCTAAATCAGTTGTACTCATAAAATTTAATTCCTTTTTTACATCTTTAAGATGTCTTGTTATAGCCTGGAATTGTGCCTGAGTCATTGCCTATGTGCCTTTACTGATTGCCTGTGTGTGCCTAAAAATCTTAGTAATTGTATTTATAATTTTTGTTTTAACCGTTAAATGTGCGGATAATTCTCAAGATCGTCTTCGGTTGCCCTTTGAAAATATAGGTTGCGTGTCTTGTCATTTTGGGTGATAAAAGCATTTACCGGAAAGGTCGCTGTTTCCTTACAGAAACTTAATATGGGTATAGAATCAAGATCTTGTTCCAAAGCACCAACTGGATCATTACCCAAGGCAAAAACATCTGACTGTTCACTTTCAAAAACGAATGCCCATACATTTTGTTTGCCTGCATACTGGGTTCCAAACCTGGTGTTTGCGGTCACAGTATTGTCTCTGACAGGTTTGTCTTGCCATGTTATATTTGCTCTACATTGAATGGTTTGTATTAGGGTGTTAAGATTAGACTGCTGTTGCCTGGCTATGGCAAGTGTTTCCTTGTCATGTATTAGGTCACCACTCTTTGCAGTGAACGGAAATTTTAGATTGAGATTGCCATTGTCTGTGATGTCAACCAATGTGTAAGCAATGTATATGTTCATATGTTTACTTACTCTAGAAGAAGAAAGGGCAAACAATTTCTTGCCTGCCCTTCCAATTTACTGTGTTGTATTTTAAACAAACGTCAGTCGTTATTACGATACTGCCGCCGCTGTTAAAATACCAAGTTTAGTCTCAGTTACAGTTGCTGAACCTAAGTTCACACTGTCTACTGTTCCTAATGCTCTGATAGCCGCCTGCAAAGTTGCCGCTACGATTGTGTCACCACCCTCAACAGCAAAAGTTTGCTGTGTGTTTGAGTCTAACATTGGACCTATTGCTACAATAGTTCCTGAAGCCGCGATCGTTCTGTGCGTTGCCATTTGAGCGCCGTCGATTCCAGTAGATGTGTTTGTTGCTACGTAGTCTACAGTAAAGAATTGAAGATCCTTACCAACCATTTCAACATTAGATGCTACTGCCGCCGGATTTACTTTTGTTAAGCCTGCCATTTTAATACCCTCCGTTTTTTCTCTGGTTTAAATGGCTATGAATGTCGCTCAGACATCATAGTTGCTTTTATTTAGTAAGGTTTTGGTAAAATTATCTCCAAATATAATGAATTATGCTATTTTTTGGCTCTAGCATGGATAGATTGTAATAATCTTACATAGGTGAAGCCACCATTGGCAATGTCATCTATCATTTTCATTATGGGCAAATATGAACTGGCCACCGGAGCAGGAATACCCTTTCCTTGTTTCGCTAGTTCAACTGCTATCTTGGCTCTTCTAATATTTTCAGGACCTACAAGCATTCTGTAGGCGTTCAATTGGTCAGCGGACATTCCTGTCGCTGTAGGTTTTGTTTCTGCGTCAATGACTCCATCCAACTCGAACTTCTGCTTCTGTGAAAATTCTTCAACTTTTTTTGTAATTTCTGTGCCACGTAGTTTGGCTCTCAAAGCCTGTAGCAATCTTGTCACTGTGACTTTTTTTGCACTAGAACTGATCGATACAAAATCTGCTATTGTTCTTCTTAGATTCCTGTAGTCATTATTTGCGATAGATAGTGCTCGTTCCAACTGTGTCAAAAACGTGTAATCATCTTTGAAAGTTCTAAGATATCTTTTTACGGCCATTGTTGGAACATTAGTTCTTTGTCTCAGTGCCATGGCTTGACCTTTGTTTGCCAATTTATCAATGATTCTCTGTTCGCCGTCCACCACTGCCAACATATTTGTTAGATCATTTCCTGTCATTCTGACTTTATCAAAGTCTCCATACGTTAGGGTTTGTGCCGCATATTGCTTTACCCAACCTCTGGTCTGTTCAAAGTTTTTCAATAAGGACAGTGCTAAAAAACTAAGATATACTTTCTCACAAATTTCTTGATATGTATATCTTTGTAGATCACCAGGCCTTCTGACTATTCGACCTTCTGCGATATATTGTAAAAAAGTTGCTGTCATGTTAATATTTATCGACCAAACTTTTTGACCATTGTAAGGTTCCTTCTAGAGAATACAAGTCTGTCTACAAGTTTCACTGCACTACCAGATTTGTCAACAGCAACATAACCTTCTGGCTCTGTTACCTCTAATCCGTTGTCTGTCTGTGAGAAAGATCCAATGCCCATCGCTTGATTCATTTTTTTAAGTACCATCGCTTTCATTGATTGAACCTGCTTGTAAAAACTTAACATTGCTTGTAATGGTTTTCTCAATTGACTTAAAAACTGAGGCATATCTTTTATTTTTTGTTGTCTAAGCGCCAATGCCTTTTGTGCTTTCAGTCCTGCAATTTGATCTTTCATTCTGTTTTGATAAAACTGCTGAAAGTCTTTTAAGAAAACATTTGCATCAGTTGGCAGTTTGCCTGCTTTTACTTGATCGTTTATGAACAACATAAAATATTGTTGAAAATCTGGATTTGACTGCATCTTTGTTTGCAGGTCTCTTGGCACAAATTCTAATAGTTTTTCTAATTGTTCTATCTGTGATACAAAAGACTTTGTTTCTTCAGCGGTAAACTTGGCCGACCCTGATACATCTTTGTACACTGCGTTGTCCAACCAAACATCACTGTTCTGCGTAAACCCTGATATGTCAGCACCCGCTTGGGCAGACATTTCTGACAATTTGTCTCCTACGTATGTGGTGTGGAATACTACTCCAACCTTTGCCTGTGCTATTATTTTGCCGATCTCAGAATTTTCTTCAACCGCATAGGTAATTGTGTTTGGCGTAAATGTTAGGTGTGGTTTGCCACCTATGTTTTGTTTCTCCAAGTCATTATCTGTGAACATCATATCTCCTTGCAGTACTCCTTGGATGTTTATCTTTTTTAAATGTACTAGGCACTTCAATAATTTTTGACCAAGTTGATCAGTGCCATGATTTTTTGCTATGTCTCCTTTGGTGTAATTTACTAAAGGAGTTCTTTTGTTGAATACGGACTTTGTACCAACAAAAAATTTTCCGTTGTCTGGATTAGTGCCACACACGATTGCTGGTGCACCATCCCATTTTACAGATACAGACACAGCCTCTGAACTAGTGCCTTTTAAAGTAAGCAATAAACCTCTGAAGTATTCTATGACATTTTTACCACCTTGATAGCCATCAATGACAACAAGGTCTTCGATGTGTTCTAGATGTGTTCGTTTGAATTCGTTAAGTAAAACTTCTTGAACTAACATTAATCATCCTCTTTATATTCACCCTCTTTAATGACAAATGTTTCTTTTATTCTATTCATTTCTTTTATTCTATTCACGCCATTATTGAATTTTGCAGGATCCATATTTTTTATTGCAGTTAAAAATTTCTTTTCTAATTTGTAAGAGTTCTCAGCATCAAAATTTTCTCTGATGTAACCAAACAGGTTGATTGCAGAATCTATAATGTGAGATGCTCTGCTCAAAACAACGTTCTCTTTGTCTTTTGACAGCGGAGCCGATGTTAATTCTTCTAATATACTTTTGGTTTGTCGTTTCATCGTAGGTATTTAATCAAATAATACTGCATATTATATGAATTGTCTACTCCTAATATGCCATAAGTCTGTCGTAATAGTCATTTAACTTACTTTCTAAGGTGTTATCTCTTTGGATTAAAAAGTTAAGTGTGTTTTTGGTGTTACCTTTTATAGTTTTCCAATCAAACCCCATGTTGAAAAAACCAAAGGCATAGTGTCCTGCAGGTTTATTTCTTTCCAGTGTAGAATTAATTTTGGTTATATTTTTGACCCATTTGTTAGTGTTTTCTTGCGTGGCACCATTCCACCTCCATGACCCGAGGTTGTCAAATTTAATGCCATATTTTTCAGCATTCAATTCAAATGCACTTACTCGCAGTTCGGGTTTTTTATGTAAATGAAGGCAAGACCAAAAAGGATTGAATTTTGTATTGTCTATCAGCCATTGATTACTATCCTCCCAGTCCTGTTGATTTTCAGGTGGAATGCCTGCTATCATTCCTGCACTGATTACCATTGCGTCACCCCAATTGTCCGCAGTTTTTTTAAGTTTAGTCTTGTAATTTTTACCACCCCAACCTTTGCCCACCAATTGTAGCACATCAGGATTCAAACTCTCCAATCCCATGAATGCAGAAACAAAGCCTATTTCTGGTAGGCTGTGTATTTGTTCACTCCACCTATGCATCAAATCTGCTCTTATGTATCCAGCAAAATTGTAATTTTTATCTTTAAGTGTTTTATGTAGATCTTTAATCGTTTCTCTGGCGGCGTTCAGAGTATCGTCTGTGACGGTCCAGTTGGTTGTGCCAAACATTTCAGCATTATATTCAAGAGTGGCTAAAATTTTTTTTGGATCTTTCAAGTGATCGTGTTTATTTTTTCCTATGTTGTGATATCTACAATACTTGCATTTAAAAACACAACCTCTTGACCACTCCAGTGGTAGAGATTCTCCCGGAAATATAAAATCATTGTCAGCAAACTTCATAACATCATTTTTTATATCAAAACGTTTTGTGGTATCTTTAACCAATGATAAGACGTAGTCTTCTCCGTAGGTTTTCCAAACATGGTCAAGATATTTTTTATCTATAAATGGATCATAGGCCGAAGGTCCTCCCAATAATGTAGGCACTTTCTTTTGTCTGCAAATCTTTGCAAGTAGGTTCCATTTATTCCGGACACATTTAATTAAATTTTGTGAGGCACCAAAAGGAAACACAAAAGGAGAAAAGCAGACCAATTTACACTCTTTGGTTACAAATTTGTCCACTATCTTTTTTATCTGTGTGTCATTCCAATAGGTCACAAAGTCTACCACCTGTACCGCAACATCGTTCTGTCTTAGCCAACTTGCTATCTGGTAAGGTCCTAGGTATCTGTAGAAGGTTGTATTTTTTACAGTGCTTCTGCCTGCAATCTTAAATTTTTCAATATCGTGACTGTTTAGGTGGGTGCCTTGAGCAGACGATGTAAAAATAACCACTTTCATACCGATATTTACACTAAATATTAGCATATATGTTAAGCAGACTGAACAACAAGCCTATTAAAGAACTTAATATCTGGGAACAAAGTTTATTGTTTGCGGAGTTGAGTCAAATAGCATATCAATCAGAACCAAATGCACTTAATAATTCAAGAAAGATTGGATTTGATGATGCTGATTTTTTTGATCACAAAGGTGCACAGGTCTACATCTTCAAAACAAAATATGATAATGTGATTGCGTGTAGGGGAACAGAGCCTTCAGAGTTTAATGATATCAAAGCAGACATAAAAGCATGGCCGGTAAAATCAAAGACGTTTGGATATGTCCATGCAGGTTTCAAACAAGAGGCAGACAAAATTTGGAAGCAGGCAAAGACAGAGATAGTCAACGATAAAAAGACAACATGGTTTACAGGACATTCGCTGGGTGGTGCAATGACAACAATTTGTGCGGCGAGATGTCATCATCATGCACCCACAGTAGATATAGGAGGCATCTTCACATACGGCTCTCCAAGAGCAGGCTGGAGAACTTTTGTTAAAAAATTAAAAGTAGAACATTTTAGATGGGTAAACAATGCTGACATAGTTACCAAGGTGCCTTTATGGACCATGGGTTACGTACATCATGGCACAATAAAATATTTGAACACATGGGGCAATGTCAGAGACTTCACATATTGGCAAAGATTTAAAGATAGATACAGAGCAATCTTTAGAGGATTGTTCAAGGGTAGAGTTGACCCTTTCAGTGATCATGCAGTAGGAGACTATGTTAAGTTTATAAGCAACAAGGTCCAGGGCAAAGAAACTGAACAGAAATAACTTGCAAGATTAAAACAACTGTAATATAATTAAATATTATTATGATCAAGTATAGTTTAATTTGCGATGAAGAACACGAATTTGATGGATGGTTTCCAAGCAGTGAGGATTACGACAAGCAGTTAAAAAAAGGTTTATTGCTTTGTCCTTTATGTGATTCTAAAGAAGTTAGGAAGAGCATAATGGCTCCTAATATCAAAAAACCAAAAACCAAAAAACCCACTCATAAAGAACACGATATAACAGACTGGCAACAGGAACATATGGTAATGGGGTCAAAGGCCAGACATCTTTTGAGAAAATTAGAGAGACACGTCAAAGAAAACTTTGAGGATGTGGGTGATACCTTTGCCAAAGAGGCCAGGAAGGCCGATAGAGGTGAAAGGAACCATGACTTCTATGGTTCAGCAACAGACAAAGAAGTAAATGATCTGGTCGACGATGGCATTGATGTATTCCATGTGCCGTCAATCAAAGACAATTAAAACCAATTTACCAATTTAACCAGTATCATACGGTTGACTTTACAACAGAAAAGTGTATAATGTGAACTGTTGTTGAGGATAAAAGAGATTGAAATTCCATATCAATAACAATTTAACAACTAGAAAATAAAGGAGGACAATGTTCAATTTATTTTCAACTTTTAAAAGAGAGGATAGCAAAATGGCTAGATCACAACAATACGTAGTTTACACTAGAGAGTTTAAAAGCAGAGCAAAGCAAATCGGAGTATTTGCCGAGCCGGCTTCTAACTATACTGTAGACGGATCAGTACACGGTGGAAAAATCAAGTTTAAAAACTTGGCTGTGAAAGGTACTGCTAGAAAGACTGCAACAAACAAGTTGCTTTCTAAAGGTATCGACTTTACTGTGAACGTTTTAGGTACTGCACCTAAATCTTCTGCTTTAGAAATGAAATCAAACGTGATTTCTTTACTTAAAAAGTCAGGAAGAAAAGTAATTAATTACTCTGCGTAATTAAGCAATTTTAAAAGGGCGGTGCTAATCCATCGCCCTTTTTTTGTGGCTAGTCTCTCACAAGATCAGTTACCAAACTGTGATAACCAAATCCAAAAGTCTGCGTGTGAGGTAAGTTCTTCTCTATCACTTCAAACCCATAAGCCGTCAGCAATTTTGACAGTTGTGGTTGTCCTGTGTCCACTATCTTAGTAACAGGATCTAATGATAGTATTTGAAAATTCTGATACTTTGAACCATATGCGTGTTTAAAACACTTGGTATCCTTAATATCAGACACCATGATTTTTCTGTAATCTTTTAATTCTTTAGGTATTGCTTCTGCGCCTATCCTGTCAGCATTGACAAGCAAAGTGCTGTCATCTAATGGCAGGATGTTGTTATTAAGTCCTTCATAAAAATAAAATCTATTAGTGGGCACCACTTTGAACTCATCGCCCAAAACTCCTTGCAACCATTCTGCACCAAGCATATTTGATTTACAACTTGTGAAATATAAAATAGTTTTTCCAAATTTTAATATGTCACAGCCACTGAATATAGGATCTTCATTTCTACAAACTAACTCGTTTTTCTTTGTGTCATGAGTCATTGTGCCATGTACGAGATCAATTCGTGGAGCAGTTATGTAAACACCACCATTTGCCTGTACGTATTTTTTAATGGGTTGATATGCTATTGAACCTTCCCAGTGTTTCGCTCTGAAGATGTGAGGACATTCGATTACCTTGTTGCCAATACTGATCAAGTTTTCTCTCATGGCGAGGGTATTCATTCCTGTGGTCACATATTGATGTGTCGCAACTCCATTCGTCCAGTTCTCTATCCTAGGTCTGACAACTTCTATATCTAATTCATTCAGGGTGTCAATGATGTCGCAGATCATCTCGTCAACGTGCTCTATTATTTCATTGTCAAACTTGTAAGGAAATTTTACGTCTTTTGTATAGCAGGCATACTTCCAATAACGTGTGAAGTTTGGATCGTCTGTTGGCCAATTGGCATTAGCGGCTCTACCTATCACAACCGATCTAAGTTTACCATACTCGTTGTTGCTATTGAATATCATTATAGCAGTATTTAATGGCTCGCTATTGGCTCGCTATTAGGATTGGTTTAATTTCTTTTTGCGGAATAATCTGGCAATGGTCCACCGTACTTCTTGCCTTTGACCTTCTTGCCTGCGACTCTCTGAGTCTTACCATGTATTTTTTCTTGTCTGTTTCCTGTTCTTTTTCTTTTGCCTTGCGACTTGCAAGAACTAATCCAAGAAGCAGGTAGATCAGATGCTGGCCTGCTACAGACACCTTTGGGTGCAGGGCCTATGTTTTCATCTGTGTTGTAGACTTCAAATATTTTCATCGCATAGTATTTAATCAACAAGCAAGTCTATGTGTAAAGTTGATCATGCAAAAATAACACTCAACCTGCGTGTTTATTAAGAAAAAATGCTTTAGATACTTTAGGTTTTAGGTTATAAGTTGCTTTAGGTATTAGATGTTTAGATGTAGACTTTAGGTATGGGCCACAAGAGTTATAAATATTGGTATGAAGATCAAAGAATTCATCCTAGTGCCAAAAAAATCACAAGATACTACATCTTGTGGCACTACATATAGTGGTCAAAAGGCCGGCTCGACACAAGATCTAGTATCGCAAGATCTAGTGCCAGAAATGATAGATGGCCATATTTTAGAGCAAGAAGACCATTCAGCCATCGCGGAAGGGGTCAGCCAAATTTTGAGAAGAAATCCAGGCAAGGGGTTGACAAAAGGATTTAGATGCACGACTGGACCTAGGAAAGGTCGTATCGTGGCCAAACCTTCTACCTGTTTCGCCAAACGAGATCCAGTCAAAGGCGCAAAGATAAAAAAGAAAAGACAGGCCAAGGCCAAAATTGCAGGTAAGAAACTCGCAATCACAAAAAGATCAAGACCAGTATCACGAAGATTAAAAAATGTCCAGTTGAAACAGAAGTCATCCGGCCGTAAGGGCGGTGGAACCACGAAACTTCAAAAATCAGGTGGTGGATTCTTGAAATCTAAGTCAAGATAGATATAGTATCATCAAACAAGATCAACACAAGATATAGTCAATAAAAAAGTCGCATAATCATTGACTTTTCTGTTCGGCTTTATATATACCAAAATTTCCAAACCAATTTTACCAGGTTGACCGTATCCAGATCCATGTTATACTGAATTATGATTACAAGGTTGCAGGTTCCGAAGATCTCATATCAGTCGTCGTTAGACGCATTGAAGAAGGCGCCTGCGGTAATCATTTTTAATTGTAAGGAAATAAATGATTGAAACGGTGACTATTAAAAAATTAAGCATAGAAGAGATCTATGACAAGTTCATTGAAAGATATGAAAGAGGTCATTTCACAGAAGGAGTATGTGAATGGAATGGAGACGATGCTTTGATGTCACCAAGATCATTTGCCCATGCTTTCAAAAAAGAATGTGAAGAACATGGACACAGATACGACCAATATAAAAGCATGGCAGACGAAATAGAAGAATGGTGCCAATTGCATATTGGCCATTTGGAAAGTAAATTTGTATGAAAAAGAAAAGAAATAGATTAGAAAGAAAACTTGATGAATATAATCACACAATGGAATTGATTAGAACAATTCTACCAATAGCAATTTTAGTCATCCAAGTTATAATTCTAATGAAAGTATTGTAGATGAAAAAGAAAAAATATAAAATGAAAAGAAAGGATTGGATCGAGTTGTTAGAGTTTTGGCCGTTATCTATCGTGGTACCTGCCATGTTGCTTTTAATAATGTTCGGACCGATAATAACAAGATGAGCATAGAAAGTTTTTTAGGCGGTGTAGTGATGTTGGTGCAAGTGGCAGTAGGAGATCTGCCTTTGGATGCTAGGACGGTTTATAAAGGAGCGGTGTTGATAGACAAGGCTGTGATAAAAACTGAAGAAGGCACTTGGGGAGCATCGGCACATGAAGAAGGATACCAAATTATCAAAGATGAAATTTACAAGATTGGAGGTCTTAAATGACAATAGTAGAAAATAGAAAACATACTTTCGCGGTAAGTGACCTAGGAGACTTTGACCTAGATCAAGATAGAAGCATCGTACCGTCGATCAAGTTCGCATTGAAGAATCAAGGTATCAATGCAGATGTTGATGGCGAAGAATTCAATGGTGCTGTCTTCTATGTCCATTGCCAATCACCAAGGGATACGGTGAAAAAAGCATTGGAAGATGAAGGATTAATTCTTGAAGATGACTAAAAACTTCCATTTAATGGAGTTAAATTACCGGTTGACGGATTTGGTAATTGCATTACAATGAAATAATAAAGGAGAATAGTTGATATGACAAATAGACTAAAAAAAACAATAGATGTAATCCAGCAGATGGATTCAGAAGAACTTAACTCGGTTATCACGGCAATCAAGTTAAGAAGAAATCAATTACATTTTAGAGACGCCCAATCATTCAAGATTGGTGATGCGGTATCTTTTACAGGTAGACATAATGCTATCTTAAAGGGTGTGATTGAAAAGGTTAAAATCAAATATATTTTGGTTAGAACTACATCAGGTCAAAGATGGAATGTACCTGGCTCTCACTTAACATTAATTAAGGAGAAAGTTGATGCCTAATTGGTGTAATAACAATATCTCTATCACGGGGCCAAATTCCGTGATAGACAAGATCGAGAAGATCACAAAAGAAGAAGATAACAAGAATGGTCTTCTACAATTTTTTAATCCAATGCCTAAAGAATTAGAAGGTACCACATCACCTAGTTCATCAGCAGATAAGCCACAGCCGATGATTGATGGTTTTGATTGTTGGTATGATTGGAGAGTAGAAAATTGGGGAACCAAGTGGGAGGTTTGTGAATTCTATGGAGTTGATAGGCAATATCATTCGGAGAACAACGAAGGTGAATCCACAATCACATTTGGATTTGATAGTGCCTGGGCACCACCAATTAATGCTTATGAACAATTTTTAAGAGACAATTCAGATTGCTCTTTGAAGGCATGGTACTACGAAGGTGGCTGTGACTTCATGGGCGAATGGGATAACGGTCAAGATGATTGTTATAAGCCAAGCGATTACAAATCAGACGATGACTTTTGGAACGACGGCGTTGGTTCTACTCTAGATGATTACTTTGGTATCACGGAGTCAATGGCGGAGTACGAAGCAGAACAAGAAGCCGAAAAAGAAGATGTCCACGAGTATGTAAAAGGACAGGCAATGAACATAGGAGAGGAAATATCATGATTGATATCGAATACAAAGAAGTGAAAGAAATATTAGAAAGAAATGGCGTGATCGACCTAGACGACATAGAAGTTGGTTCACAGGTGTATGATGATTTATTTGATTATTATGCAGACTCGGGAGAGATGCCATATGGTGTAATGAAGGCCAGAGATGGAGATCCATGTGAATGGATTACCTACAAGGTCGCAGACTTAGGTATCTTGGATCAGTATGATGATGAATACCAACAGGAGAGAGCAAACCATATGCAGAAATCATTTGATAGGGGAGAAATGTAATGTGGGAAGACGAGTTGTTTGACGAGATACAAAAAGGTGACAAGGTTTGGTATGAGAACGAGCAAGGCCAGACCTGTAAAGGCAAGGCTATGATGATAGGCCCAATGGGTTGGGTTGTCGACACAGGTCGAGGAGTTCCAAAGGTTGTGAACGAAGGATACAATTATCTAGGTCATACAAAAATGCCAGGTAGAACACCCGATCACCTAGGACATTTTTTGAATAGTGATAACGGAAAATAATGGATAGACTATTAAAATTCTGCCTACCTAAAGATTTACAAAGTTGGCTAGATCAATATAAGGCTCCTTTACACGAATCGGCCTTTGCAAAGGATATTCCAAATGATTGGTACAATCACCAAATGGCGAGTAGACTGGCAAAGGTCGTTAAAATTAGAAAGAAGTATCGTGGAGCATCCATATTCACAGATGATAACAGGATACAGATCTATTCAAGACCATCGGCATTTTGCCATAAAAAATTCGCAGATAGGTTCGCAATCTATGAAAGATAGGTTAAAAAAGTCAATGATTATGCGACTTTTTACCAGGTTGACGGTATTACCATCCATGTTATTATTAAGAATAAATGAAGGAGATAGTTGATATGAAAACAAGTGAAAACAAAGACCTTTTGAAGTTCAATGCAGAAGGCATTCATCCAGCAGACCAATTCCTTAATGCAAGAAAAAAGGCTGTTGAGGCTGTTGATGATTATATGAAAGACAAAGAAGAACCAATGTATTGCGGTTTCGCGAATGTTTCAATTCATCCAGCGAGAGGCAAGTTCGTTTCTTTTATGAAGAAAGCAGATATTGGTGACAATGGTTATAGAGGTGGATACAGAATATCTTATTATGATATTATGCCAAAAGATCACCAATACAGCCACACTCAGTCAATGGATATCAAAGAAGTTGCCTGTGATGCCTTTGCTAAAGAATTAAAAAAATACGGTTTAACCGTATATTCAGAAAGTAGGGCAGACTAATGTCAAGAACACATTTAGACAAAAAAGAAATTGATCAATTGATGGATTTATTCAATAAGATCAAATTGGACTTGTCGGACGATAGTTTTCCGACAAGAACAAACAGACTTGAAGCCGTTGAGAATATGGCAAAGGTCTTGGAGATACACGGGTGGAAGGCCATCCGTGATCCCTTAATTTGGGAGGAACCAAGCAAGAGTGAAAAAGCAGAAGGCAAAGAATCTTTTGTGGTCGCAGATGCTAGGGACCAACATTTAATCAATAGAAACTTTAACAAGGCGACGGGAGGAAAATAATGGCCACTAGAGCGAGGATAGGTATAAAACAGAAGAGCGGTAGGATCATAGCATCATACCAACATTGGGACGGTTATCCAGGAGGACTAGGATACAACCTATGTGAAAATTGGGAAGACTCAAAGAAGGTCACTGAAGCAATCAAATTGGGTGACTCATCCAAATGGCATTACATCATAGGTGACAAGATAGACTTCGACGACAGATCCAATCCGATGTACGAGGTACAGAATTGCTATTACGGAAGAGACCGAGGAGAGAAAGGCTGTGGATACAAAGTCTACAAGGACGAAGCAGATTACATTGAAAATGGTTTCAACTCGGGAGAACAATATGTCTATCTAATGAAAGATGCAGGAGAGAAGAATTTCCTAGGTAAACCTAAGTTGAGTTGGTTCTATGTTGAAAGCAGATATACAGAAGATGGCAAAGAAGTGTTTGACAAGGAGTTCAAGCCTTTGGAGAGATATGCGATACTTGAACACATCGATATCTTGAAGAGACATTTAGAAATGATGGATGAATCAGCGAAAAGAAAGAAGGCGGCCTAATGCAATTTTATCCTAAGGACCAAGACCCTAGACTGGACGAGAGATCCGCTAGGTTCCATGCGAGGGTATTAAAAGAAGATCTAGCCACTTTACCTTATGTTCCTAACACGCCTAACCGAGACATCAATGTGGCGAGGGCAACCAACCATGTAAGTTGGGACCATGACAAGAAGATGTGGGCAGAAGTTGACCATTTGATGATGAACTTCTATGTCAAAGCGAAGACAACAGATACCAGAGAATATCTCGAAGACAAGATCAATAGAGATGTGGTCATGCTTCTCAAAGGTCCTAGATACTACGAACAGGCCAAGGTGTATTGTATGATTGATATGTTTTATCCAGAAGACGAAAGCATCTATGATTTGGTCAAGAAGCCAAAGAAGGAAAGAAATCCTTATTGTGTATCAGGCAATGAAGGAGATATCACTTACCATGTGACTCTTCATGTTCAAGAATGCAATAACACTGACTTGGCTGTATATGATGAACCGGGTCGAGGGGACTATTTTGATCTTAACGGCAAGAACTTAGAAACAAAGATGGAGGTGGCCTAATGTCAGTTCACATCAGATATAGATTTCTAAAGGAGAAGGGAGACTATCTTAAAGATCCAGAAATGACCAGAGGATACTCTATGGTCGAAGCGGGTACGGTGTTTCCTTTTCATTATGTTTTGAGACACTTCTACAAGGAGTTTGGAAAACGAGGTGTCCAGGTATTCAACATCTGGAGAACACCGGCGGGTGAAGCCAATTACAGAATGGAAGAGGAAGAAAGATTGAGTTGGATTGCTCAAGGAGATTGATGCCTAAGTATTTTTCAAAAAAAGGTCTACCATTAAAGATAACGGCTCAATGGACTGATGATGACTATTATGAAAGACGACATCCAGATCTAGATGAACTGAAATGCGTCAATGTCGCAGGTTGGTTGGTAAGGATAAACGGTTTGAAGTTTCCTAGGGGTCATACAGATGGAGATGGCAAACCTGATTGGACCTATAGATATACACATGAAAGCAAAAAAACAGAAGAAGGTAAAAAAACGGCTATCGAACGGGCATTGGTCTCGTTTGAAAACCTATAAAGGTCCCCCTTACTCTTACAAGGTTAGAGTAAATGGAGTTGACCGTATAATGAGTGGATTTGATGAGGAGCATATTTCTAACCAATTGCATCCAAGAAAATTCACACTCATCAAAAGATTAAAAGATATATGATAGAAAAAATAAAACAATCAATCCTAGTAGAACTTGGATTCGTGCTTTTGGCATCTGGATTCTTGTATTCTATAGGAATAATAAGCCTTTAAAATCAAGGATTTTTTAGGTCGATACTAGATGTTGTGGTTGATCTGAAGGGGTGATACTATATCTAGTGCCATTCATAGGTTGACCGTATAAAGACCTATGCTATACTGAATTATGAAGGAGATAGTTGATATGTATAAAAAACAACCTAAAATAGATTATTCAACCAAGCATGGTATAATGGTTGGATATATTGATAGAAGCGAAAATGTTGTCGCGGTAGAAACAAGTTGGAAGATCACGCCGGAAGAGATGGCGAAGATCCTGTTAGAAAAATATCCTACAAAAGAAGACGCGATCAAAGTTGTTGACTCGCCAATCCTTGTACCTAGTTTTAGAAAAGATGACTATTGGTATGTGGATGGATTTGGTGATGTTATCGAATCCAATTTATCTTGGAATAAAGAAGAGATGAGAAAAAATGTTGGTCATTTGTTCTTGTTCATGAAAGGTACTTGGCAATATTCGGACAATGGAATTGATTGGGAGCCAGCAGACTTGGCTCTGTTAAGGGAGATGGCGTAGGTGAATCCAATTAATAAAGTTGCCTTTGAGTTGTTAGTGGCTATGTCTCTGTCATTTTCGGCAGAGACTGGCTTACCACAATTTGATAGAGCAGAATTAAATTGTTTGGCACAGAACATCTATTTTGAAGCACGGGCAGAATCCATGCAAGGCAAAATGGCTGTGGCCAATGTGACAAAGAATAGATTAGAATCAGAAGAATTTCCAAACACCTGGTGTGGTGTGGTTAAGCAAGGTCCTGTCAGAGAATCGTGGAAAACGAAAAAAGATAAGACACTTCCTAAAGAGCAAAGAAAATATTTTCCTATTAAACACAGATGCCAATTCAGTTGGTGGTGCGATGGTGAAAAAGATACGATATGGATTCAATACATGAATGGTACGCCAATAGAATCCAATAAGACGGCGTGGAGAGATTCTATCAATGTGGCCTTGTTGACAATGACTGGACACATGACAGATAACACTAAAGGTTCAACCTACTACTATAATCATAATTTGGTTTATCCAAATTGGGCAAAGAAATTTGATCTAGTAGGTGTAATTGGCAATCACACTTTTATGAAGGAGGAAAAATAATGATTGATAGAAACCTATACGAAGGTCTACTTGACGATGAAGTAAACGAAGATTATGCAGATGATTGGTATTGCCAAAATTGTGAGCATGGGCCATTGTCTGAAGATGATGACCGTTGTCCTAGATGCGGAACGAAATGGAATGAACATTTTCCAGAAGAAGCAGAATGTGACGAAGATGGTTATCCAATAGAAAAATACGAGGAGGTTTATTAATGGGACCTTTCAACGAGGCACGCCAACTTAAAAGGGCAATGACCTTATTAAAGAAAGTTGAGGACAAGACCTGCCCAAAAGATATGCAGGCCTTATTCAAAAGGAAATTGAGATCACTTGCTATGAATGAAACAGAATACAATGCAAGGGTGGTCACTATCTATAAACCATTAAAAAGAGCAGGAGTGATATGGGACTAATGACACAGGAGGTCAAAGACAAGATCAGAGACCTTGAAAGAGAAAAAATAACACTAGAAGACCAATTAGAATTTGTTGGTTCAAATGTGATAAAAATGATGAAGATTGAAGAGCAGATATTTGAGATCGAAGACACGATTAAAAAACTTACCAAGGACAGGCAATTTGTTTGAAATAATTTACATACCAAGGATACAAGACGAGGTTGTAGTGGCCAGATTTGATACAGAAGATGAGGCCAAATCACATATGGATATGATTAAGGAAAAGAAACCAAAGGCATATCCACATCATTACATCAAAAAGGTTGAAAATCAGGAAGATATTGGATGGTGGGGCAGTTAGAAGTCGCAATAAATGGAGGTTTTTGCCAGGTTGACCGTATTCCAACCTATGTTATACTGAATTATAAGGAGATAGTTGATATGATAAAAAATAAAAAAAAATATTTCATTACAGAATTGCATATGGGCGATGATGGTTTAGAAGATTATTCAGATCATTCAGGTCCATATACATTACCAAAGGCAAGAAGAATTTTGGAGAGAATGTTCAAATATCCAGGAGCATTTATTAATCCATATGCCTTTGCAATCAGAGGACCTAGACATATTAATGATCATGGTCATAACACAGAATTTTATTCACCAAGGGAGGACAGATAATGGATAAAAAAATAGAAAACAAAATATTGAAATTCGTGGACACTTTGAAAGCGGTCTACAGAAAAGAAATGGTGCATGGTACTCTGTATGTTGCATTAGATTATGATTCGGCTTGTGATTTGGTTCATGAGTCAATCAGAGACTTTTACAAAAAAGAAATCAATCCTGCAGGAGGCGTCAATATGTATGCCGTAGGAGATGAGTTCTGTTTTGATTTCGTTCCAGCAGATTCAGAGAATGAAAAAGAAAAAGGTGTATGGTCAGAGTTCGCAGAAGAAGGACTTGGCCTTACTGATAAAGAGTTGTCTGATGTTGATACACTTTTAGAACTTGAAAATGAAATGAAGGTAGGAAAGTAATGCCCAAATTTAGATTGTTCGCAGATGTGGATTCAGTTGTTGAAGAGGCAGAACATCTTGAAGAATTATTCAAAGATGGTATAGAGGCAGAAAACGAAGAAGAGGCCATGAGAGTGGTTGATGCGAAAGTCAAAGAGTTGATGTATGGTGGACCGTATTATTCAATCTCTGAAGATGAAGGGGACCAATAATGGGAACTAGATTGATAGACATAGTTTTTGACAGACACGAAGATCATCTATACGAGGACGAGAGAGCGATGAGATTGACTCCATATGTGATGGCGGAGAGATGCCTGCAAGTGGAGATGAAGGACATCTATGAAGATTATGGTAAGGGTGATTTTGATACATTATCTTATATCTTGTCCGGTGGGTTCAAAGGTTTTCATAACATGGACTCTTCGGAACTGATAGAGGAATACAAAGCGATTGAAGATAGATGGTATCAATTGGAGTCAGATGGCGAACTGCCATTCGAGGCATACGAAGATGATCCTATCCATACATTAAAGGAGAAGGTGTGAGAAATTTGAAACCTACATTCATATTGATGGCATTGGAGAAGGAACTTAAAGAACATGATTGGACTTTTCAGATGTCAGACGACCATGGATACTACTCAAATGGAATATCTGAGCAGGCAAGGATCAAATCGATGGTGCAAGATGCCTATGAATCAGATTGCGATCCGGCAGATCTTTTCTACAAATATTATCCAATGGAAGGCTGTGAGCCACCTGACCATTATGGTATCAGAAGAGATTGGGAAGGCCAATTGGATAAGAGAGCAAAGGAGTTGGTAAAATAATGGATTACGAAGAAATATTGGAAATACTTTATAGAGTACAGGACCAAATAGCAGAAGGCAAGATAGGACCTGCTGTCGATGATTTGAATAATCTAGAAGATTCTATAAGAGAAGAGATAGACAAAGGCAAGATGTCACCCGAGGCTGAAGACGCCAATGCAGGAGTGATCAGAAATGAAAAAGGCGAAGTGATAGGAGAAGAATCATGCTGACAATCGAAGATATTATTTTGTATATCATAATCGTTTGGCCTTTAGCAGGAGTGGTGCTTTGGATAATTTTTGGCAAGGCATTAGGATACAACCCAACGGATAAGGAGGAAGACGATGGAAGTCAGAGACCCTTCTAAGAAACATTTTTTTATCTCAATCTTTAAAAGTATTTTCAGATTAGGTGCTTCATATGGTTTGTTCTTTTGGGGGAAACAGACAGGTGAGCCAGTCATGATGGTGGTTGGTATCTTGTTTGGGATCGCAGAAATTTTAGGAATACTGGAGGAACTATAGGTTGACGGATTGGTAATCCATGTTAAAATGAATATAATAAGAAATAGGAGAAATAGTTGATATGAAAAAAATAGGAATAGAAAATCCACATCAAGACATAGGCAAGTCGAAATTTAGAGTTCGAAGACAATACACTTGTTGGGTCGAATATGATGTGATAGCAAAAGACAGAGACGAGGCAGAAGAGGCTGTATCTCAAGAAGGTGGCATTGAAAAAATTGAATGGCAAGAGGGTTGGTATAAAGGTGACCCAATTGAAGTCTATGCCGGCGACTACGATAGTGATTATGATGCAGAAAGAGATTATGAAAAGTATCGAGGACCACTTGTGACTAAGATAGAAGAGTGTGTGCCATATGAAGATAGAGATATCGATACTGATGAAGATATCTTAGACTATACTGATCCTGATTGGACTTCAGATGAGTATAGATGGAAAACGAATTCTGGTGATGATCAGAATGGTGATGCTGATGCATCATCTAACCATAAGGACAAGGAGAAAGATGAAATACCTTTCTAATACGATAAAGATTGCGATGCTTGTTGGTGTCGTGTTCTTTGGATTGAGTTTGGCGACGAAGGCTGACGACTCTAAATCCGTTTCAGAAAAGATTCATGAGTTCCCGAGCAAGGTAGTTGTTTGGTTGGAGAATGAAAAGAATGAAACGATAGAATTTCAGAGAAAAAGTTGGGCATCGGCAAAAGAACAAAATGCCAGAAACTTTTCAAAGATTAAAAAATTCTTAGGATTGGAAGACTAATCCTTTGAGTAGAGTAGGGTGGTATCCTTTCATATCAACTAGCCACCCTACTTCTTTAACCTTGTAGTTGATAGATGAAGAGGAGGAAAACATGGACCTAATGAAAGAACCCAACCCACCGTTTGAGGTTGAGATTGTTGATACGGAACCTGTTGAAATACAGAATCCTTATTCAGGTCAAAGTTGCGTCTTACAACCAACAGCCATAGCGGTGTATGATGCAATCAAAGGAGCAGAAATGTTGGCTGAGTCTAGCGGTGAAGATAGTCTGTATGACACGGTCAGGAAAGGTCTCGATTGGTTTAGAAAACACTATCCCAAAGAGTATATGGTGCTCTTAGACTGATGACCACGAAGAAGAATATGAGAACGAATAGAAAACCGAGAAGGATAGATCGGAAAAAAGGTGCCCGTAAGAAGGGCAGAAAATTGAATGGTTATTATATCGCAGATGGTAAGATCACCAAGTTGTATGAAGACCATTGGAATAGCAATTAGGAGGAAGGCATGAAAGATAGACCACACTATATCAATATGGGAATCAATTTTTCAATACTTGCCCTGTTGATCTATTTGGCAGTTCAGATAGGAGACATCAAAGACAGGATGTCAGGAGGACACCAATTGATCACTAACAATCAGTCAAAGATTGTGGCAGATAAAGGTGAAGAATTGGCCCTTGCGATTATGAACAAATTATTGGTGGAATTGACTGAAAAAACCGAGTAATTTGTTCCATAAAATGGAAGGTTTTGAGCGGTTGACGGTATGTGTGTTCATGTTAAAATATAGCATGAACAGAAGGATAGTTGATATGCAGAAAATATTCAAGACATTGGCAGTGGCAGGAATGATTGCTTTTAGTTCTACGGCAGTCGCAGATGCTCCCAGCAAGAACGAATGGAAGAAGAAATTTCCTGGTATTGAGTATCCTAAAGATGATTGTTTGAATTGTACTAGATCACACGCCGAGTGGGCATATGGCTGGTACAGAAAACACTCTATCATGGACAGGGACCACAAGAACAATGGTGGTCTAAAGAGTTGGAAGTTTAGCAAAGGCAAAGAAGTAAGAGTTATCAATGAAGACATCAAGCCTTTAGACAGCAAGGTTTTTGATTTCGTTTACAATAGAGACATCAGTAGTTTGATGGTGATGGAAAATGGTGTTCTAATTCATGACTGGAAGAGAAACTATGTGAAGGACTCTGTTCCTATCGCAGGTAATAGCAGAAGCAAGAGTGTCTTGGGTGTTGCGATTGCGACGGCAGTTTGTAGAAATGGTTTGGACCTAAACAAGACTCATGGATACTATTCTAAGCAGATCGCAGGCAGTTATTATGAAGACATCACTCTATTACAGAGTTTGAACATGATGGCCAGAGACAAGGACATAATTGGTTATGAACTGAAATCTATCCATAACAAGAAGATAGACATCATAACACAGGTGAACAGATTCAAGAAAGAGTTGGAATATCCGAGCGAGAACAAATGGCACTATTCTAACCAGAACACAGATTTGGTGTTGTTGGCATTGGTCAATCACCTAGGTGGCAAGAAGAAATTCATAAAATGGTTCAACAAGAATGTTGCCAACGAGGCAGGATTCGCAGACAAGAGCAAGTTGTTATTGGACAAAAAAGGCACAGGAATGGCGTCTAACAATTTCAAGTTCACTAGGGATGACTGGATGAGATTTGGAATGTATGTGATAGAATTGATGAAAGATCCTGCAAGTTGTGAAGGCCAGTTGCTCCACAATGCTTTTGACAATGCAGTAGAAACAGGCAAGAAGTTTGGTCCCAAGTATGCCATGTTCTTTTGGTTGAACGGCTATGGTGTAGATAACCTAGTGCAGATGAGAGGACACGGATTGAGACTTACTTTGATTGACTGGAAGAACAATAGGATCATCCAAACAAATGGTTTCGCAATATCATGGAAACCGCAGGAGTTGGTGAACCTGCTTTGGAAGTGAGTTATATGAGTAGATTACAATGGATAGTGAACAAGATCTGGAACGATGCCAAGAGCAATTGGCCGTTGATAGTGAAGATGATAGGTGTGCTGATCGCGATGATCACACTCCTAAAGGTGCTGATATACTTTGGCAAGGACGGCCTGTTCATGCCCATCGTGTTGATAGTGGTGCCGGTGTACATGGTCTACAAGTGGTACTCCATGGACTATGACCGAGAACAGAAGAAGATAGTTGACAAATTAAAGGACGAATAGGAGATTTATGGATGCTGGAAGTGTTGGGGATTCTAATGCTGTCGAACATAGTGTTGTCAGGAATATGCAAGATATCAGATGCAATATTGGTATTACCAAGTTGCCCCTTATGACCCACAAGCGAAGCGAAGGCGTTGCGCCAAAAATTTTACCAAGCGACAAGTCTATAGAGTTTCGAAGAAACTCGCGTGATAGCAAAATTGACACCTTGATTCATGCTTACCGATCCTGTAATAGTGATTGGATACCTACCTGCTCATTCGCAGTTAAAGGTATATCCACACTTCGCTCGCTCGCTCGTGCAACCTTGGATCACACCGTGGAAAGGGTGACTAGACAATATGTGATTATGAAGGCGGTTAGAATATGATGCTTAGAATTACCAACACCGCTGACAACCCTAGTATCCAGCATGATGTACAGACAGACGCCTTTGACAGCGATCTGAGATGTGATCTGATGCCTGTGGGTGCGGGTGGATCTGTGTCCTTTATTTCTGGCTTGAGAACCTTTTCTGGTATTGGCATACGACTATTTATAGACTGGGTCGCTAGGTGTTATAAATGCTTGGAGCATTTTAGCATAGTGCCCCATCCTAAGGATTTTTCTTTGAAAAACCTTGCTTCGCTCTTGTATTCTGGGTCATGCCCACCATATGGAGCCAGGCTTCAGACAGCGCCGAGATCTGCCAACAATATGGCCTGCTCGTATAGTGTTGCCAGACTTTACCAAACCTTACCAACCAAGATCACCATGTGTTTGCCAGGCCTGCGAACCCGTACACGATTACCAAACTTTACCAACACGACCGCAACGGCTCACACGACCACTTGGTCATTACCAAACTCTACCAAACCATACCATGCGGTTGACATATTGTCAATAGGTGTTATAATGAACATAATACAAAAAAGGGAGAAAAATCTTGAAGAAATACATTAGAATAGAAACAGGCAGTTATCGAGGCACAGATCAGTCTGGCCGGGTGTTGCCCATCGTAAAGGACTTTCAATCGTTCTCTAACAAGCCAGGCGGATTCGTGACCTGTGCTGTGAGTGAGTTGCCGGGTTATGAGGGACTGGACAAGGTGCGAATAAATGTGCCCAGTCTGACCAGTTTCCAGATCGTGGCGGAGGGCGAGTACATCAAGTTCAGAGACGAGTTGCAGAAGGGTGAGAAACCCGCGGAAACAGAAGAGAGTGACGAGGAGGCCATAGGCCGTATAGAAGGCAAGTTCAACATCCTGAACGAGATGGCAGAGGCAGTGGCCACCCGCAAGGTGAGAGCGATGATAGTGTCAGGCCCGCCCGGCATTGGTAAATCCTACGGGGTCGAGACCACACTGGAGAGGTTCTCCACCTTTGACGACATCGCTGGTAATAAGCGGAAGTTCGAGGTGGTAAAGGGTGCCATGAGTGCGGTGGGGCTCTACAAGAAACTATATGAACACGCGGATGGTGGCCATGTTGTGTGCTTTGATGACTGTGACGCGATCCTGTACGATGACCTGGCCCTGAACCTATTGAAGGCCGCATTGGACACGGGTCGTAAGCGAACCCTACATTGGAACACAGAATCCAGTGCATTACGGAACGAGGGTGTGCCCAATCACTTTGAGTTCAACGGTGGTATCATATTCATAACAAATGTCAAGTTCGACAATGTGAGATCCAAGAAACTACAGGACCACCTAGAGGCCCTACAGAGCAGATGCCATTACCTGGATCTTACCATTGATAGTATGCGGGATCGTATGCTCCGTATCAAGCAGATCTGCCGACAAGGTATGCTGGAGAAGTATCGTATGGACAAGGACACAGAGGCCGATCTGGTGCAGTTCATATTCGACAACAGGCACAGGTTGAGAGAGATATCCTTGAGGATGGTATTGAAGATAGCGGACTTGTGGAAGATGGCTCCAGATAGGTACAAGGAGTTGGCCATAAGCACCTGCATGAAGCCGGAGAGCAATTAGATGTTTGAAGAGATGACACCATGGATATACGCGGTCATGATAGTGTTGGCGACACTATTGATATTGGGGACTGCCGTATGATGGGTCTCGAGTTCATAGTGATGGCCACCTGCTTCACATTGATAGTGTTGCTGATAGGCGGCCCACCCCCCAGACTATAAACAGTTTCCGACCTCCCTTCGGAAAACCTGCCCTGTGTGTGTGCTTAGGTGCATATGCAGGGCACCTTTTGACACAATCAAGAATGGTTGGCCAGGTGGCCGATGTGAATCTGAGTTGAAGAAAATTTCCAAGGCGGTCGCATTACTATTTGATTTTTGGAAATTTTTTTGGATTTGGCAACCCCATGGTCTAAAAATCACCAGGTCGATGATAAAATACCCCCATATTAAAAAAAATGCACAGCGGCCAAAACACAGCACATACAGGTCTGGGTGATCTGCTCCGTTTGATGCCAGCACACAAATAAATACACTCAAACAACACTGGAGCAACATATGAGATTGATGGCAATACTATCAGCAATCGTGTTACTGAGCATAATGACCCTGCCTGCAAAAGCGGGACACAGCACCGGAAACGGCACCTGCTTGGATGACGCCACACACTACCAGAACATGATAGTGAACGGCAAACGTTCAGACGCACCACTCTACCAACAGTCACTGGATATGAGGGACAAGGCAGTCAGCGAGAAGACACAGGGCAACGTGGACAAGTGCGAGGAGTACTTCGAGGAAGCACTGCGTATGATCAGGAAGACCGGCGGCGAATACCCAACAGAGTAGTGGGAAATACTTAATAAATGTTCAAGTGGCCAGAAAAAATAGTAGGTTATCTTTTACTAGGCTATATGTGTTATGTTATAGTCTGTATGATATTAGGAACCTTTGATATCATTTAGAACTCAAATAACTGGCCTGGGGTGGGTGTTTCTCAGATCAAAAAAATTTGCACAGCAGAATTTTATCATGCTGTAACCGCCTCCGATAATTAAGCATATGTGCGGCATCTACGGAATCACCACTCGAGACACAGAGTTCATACAGCAATACATACAGAAATGTAAGCATAGGGGACCCGACGGATCCGCGGTCTGGCACAACGACAGCATGACCCTGGGCCACAACCTATTGAGCATAATGGGTGAACCCGGCAATGCAACACAGCCATGGACCACTCCCAAGGGCAACATACTGGTGTACAACGGTGAGATATTCAATTACTACGAACTGAAAGACAGACACAAGGAGTTCACAGACACCACAGGTTGCGACACAGAACTACTTGCCTGGGGACTAGACAAGTTTGGATTGGACTTCATTGACGAGATAGACTCCATGCACGGTTTCGCCTACTACGACACAGCCAGACAGGAGATATGGCTCAGCAGGGATCATGCGGGTGTCAAGCCGGTGTACTATGCAGAGATCAAAGAAGGACTGGTGTTTGGCTCTGAGATCAAGGGCCTGCAGGACAGGGTTCCAGGATCGCGACAGTTGGACGAACTGGCCTGTGCTTTCCAGAGTCGTACCGGTTGCAATCCACTGCGTAACACTGTGTTCAAGAACATCAAGCAGTTGTTGCCAGGAGAGACCAGGATCTACAACCATCAGTTGCGTCAGTTCACAGGATCCAAGCGGGTGTTGGTCAGGCCCAACGGAGTCAACGGCTTCGACGAGACCGAGTTCAGGCAACAAGTGGCCGCCGCTGTGAAGAGATCCGCCATAGGCAAGAGGAAGATCGGCGTGTTCCTCAGTGGTGGGATGGACTCCAGCATGGTGGCATACGAGTTGGGCAGACTGCATAGAGGCATCAACACATTCACCAACAGGATTGAACCAGACGTCGCGGTCACCAACCTAGATGGCAGAAAGCAGGAAGACTTCAACAGCGACGCCAAGGCCGCAAAGGTGTTGGCCACA
>MDTE01169267.1_pt1 | contig 64974 bp, 51 predicted proteins | sample 811231 | NCBI WGS metagenome assembly MDTE01 (sample SAMN05326651, study PRJNA326480) | marine metagenome | isolation source: seawater | place: Indian Ocean: Red Sea | collected 2010
CGAGATCCCGATGTCGCAGGAGGAGATGATCGAGGCGGTCAACCAGACAGTGGCCGCCAACGAGATCGACGACGGGTACGTGAGGCTCGTGGTCACCCGTGGCGCCGGAACGCTGGGGCTCGACATCCGCAAGACCGCTAACCCGATCGTGATCATCATCGCCGACACGATCACGCTGTATCCGCCCGAGATCTATGAGAACGGGATGGAACTGGTGACGGCCAGCACGATCCGCAACCACCCCGGCGCCCTCAACCCGCGAATCAAGTCACTCAACTACCTCAACAACATCCTCGCCAAGATCGAGGGAACCGACGCCGGGTGCGTCGAGGCCCTGATGCTCAACCACAAGGGCGAGGTGGCCGAGTGCACCGGCGACAACGTCTTCGTGATCAAGAACGGAGTCATCCGCACGCCTCCGACCGAGGCCGGGATCCTCGAGGGCATCACCCGCAACACCGTGATGGGACTCGCACGCGACGCGGGGCACGAGGTGCTGGAAACCGCACTCGTTCGACACGACATCTACACCGCCGACGAGTGCTTCCTCACGGGAACCGCGGCGGAGGTGATCGCGGTGGTCAGTCTCGATGGCCGCACGATCGGAGACGGAACGCCCGGCCCGATCACCCGGGAAATGCTCGACCGGTTTCAGGCGCTGACCCGAGGTTGAGACAAACGCCCGCGTGGATGCTCGGCGTAGCCAATTTGGTGACAGATTGGGAGCCAACCGGCGGCTCCCTGAAGTGTCACCACTGCAGCTCCAGGGCTTCGCCTCCGCCCATTTCTCTCATCCTTGGTATGATCTGTTGAGAGACTCTCACGATCCGGAGCCACACATGCCTCGTCTCCTTACCGTCTCTTGCCTGGTCTACCTGCTTGTCGTGAGCGTTGGTGCGCAGTCAAGCCTTCGACCGGCACCAGAAAAGGCCCAGTCACAGACGTCGGCCAAGGACGCACTCAAGCGATTCAATCCACTCATCGGCGGGTGGCGTGGAGTCGGACAACCGAGGCGAGGATCAGCGGCCGGAGCCTGGAGCGAAAAGGCCAACTGGACGTGGCAATTCGGCAAGTCCCGAAAACCGGACAAGGGCAATCCGCAAACGAGCAGCGCCGAGAGTGTCACCATTCGATTCCAGGCTCCCTCCAGCAAGCTGATCGTCGACGGCCAGTTCCGCTACGCGCCCACGACCGGCCTGTTCACGCTCGAAGCGACGATGGCCGACAAGTCCAAGCGGCTCTACACCGGCAAACCCACAGTCGGTGGAGCGCTTGTCCTGGAGTCCCGTGCCGACAAGTCGGGCCATGTTCACCGACTCACGATCCGGACCCTGAATGAAAAGCGGACACTCGTGTTGCATGAGCGGCGTCGCGAGAAGAGCACGTTTTACACGCGGGTGGCTGGGATCGGTTACACGCGGCAGGGGACGCGGCTCGCGTCCAACAACATCGGCCCGGTCTGCATCGTCACCGAGGGCAAGGGGACCTCGAAGGTGAGCTACAAGGGGAAAACCTACTGGGTCTGCTGCAGCGGCTGCCGGGATGCGTTTCTGGACGACCCCGAGGGCGTTTTGGCCGATGCGCGAGAACGCAAGGCAGAGCGGAAAAAGAAGGCGAAGAAGAAGTCGTAGGCGTAGCCAATCTGGTCACAGATTGGACGGTCAAACAGCGATTTCCTGAAGCGTCACCACTTCAGCTACGGTGTGCCCAATAGCAGCTACATCATCTTGACCGGCCGAGAGGGTGGTTCTACATTACCGCCCCCTCATCGCCCTCTCACTCGCCGGAAGCTCGATCATGGCCTCTGCAGACCCAGCGGACACGCCTCCTGTTCCCTTTATAGACCTCTCGGCTCAGCACGCCCCGATCTCAGGCGAATTGGTCGGCGCGGTCTCAAGGATCCTCGAAACGGGCCAGTTCATCCTCGGGGACGAGGTAAGGGCGCTGGAAGCGGACATCGCGGAGTACTGCGACGCCCGCTACGCCATCTCGTGTGCATCGGGAACCGACGCCCTGGTCCTGTCTCTGATGTCACTGGGCATCGGCGCCGGGGACGAGGTCATCACGAGCCCGTTCACATTTTTCGCCACCGCCGGTGCCATCCATCGCGTCGGTGCCAAGCCGGTCTTTGTCGACATCGATCCCGCCTCATTCAACATTTGTCCTGAGGCCGCCGCCGCAGCGATCACCGAAAACACCCGCGCGATCATCCCGGTTCATCTCTTTGGCCAGACCGCCGACATGGAACCGCTCTGGCGGCTGGCTGTCCTGCACGACATCCCGTTGATCGAGGATGCCTGCCAGGCCATCGGGGCGACCTACCAGGGTCGCCAGGCCGGCGTGCTGGGAACCATGGGCTGTTTCAGCTTTTTCCCGACCAAGAATCTCGGCGGAGCCGGTGACGGTGGCATCATCACGCTGGACGACAAGGACCTCGCCGAGAGATTGCACCACCTGCGGGTCCACGGCGACACCGGCGGCTACCACCACGTCGCTGTCGGTTTCAACAGCCGGCTCGATGCCATCCAGGCCGCGATACTCCGGGTCAAGCTGACTCAACTCGACGACTGGATCGAGCAGCGCATCGACGCGGGCGACCACTATGACTGGCTGATTGCGTCCAAGGGGATCAGCGAGTGGGTCACGACTCCGACGCGGTCTGACAATTCCAGGCATGTCTTCAACCAGTACACGATCCGAGTTCCCGCGTTCGAACGTGACGATATCCTGGCATCGCTGAGGCAGGACGGCATCGGCTGTGCGGTGTATTACCCGACTCCGTTGCACCTGCAGCCCTGCTTCGAGTCGCTCGGGTATTCGCTCGGGTCGCTTCCTGCGGCCGAGGCCGCATCGGCCGAAGTGCTCAGCCTTCCGGTCGCCCCCGGCACCGACGCTTCCTCGCGCGAACGCGTGATTGACCGTTTGGCGGCGGCCTGTGAGGGACGAGCCGGTTGGTCTCAACGACGGGCCGCCTGACCTCGCTGTGCCGGGCCACTTGAGCGGAGTTCCGGTTGCGACAATCGTAGCGACGGCTGGCTTTCGCCATCTTACCTAACCGGACGAGCGCGGCCGATTCCCGTTGCCAGACACGGCAAGCCGCTGCTTGGTCTGCCGCTGCACGCGGTAGACTTGTCACGGATCCCAACCCGTGATGACACGTGCCGAAGGTCTCTCCAGATGGCGACACTCCATTCCCAACGTCCCGGCCGTCAGCTCGCAGCGGCCTCACGCAGCGCGGCAGTTCTGTCGCTGTTGCTGGTCAGCCTGGTCTGCGCCGACGAGACCAGCAACACCGCCACGACGGACGCTGCCGCCCAGGCTGCGGCCGCGAAGGCAGCAGAAAAAGAACGCGACCGTGTCGCCACTGCCGTCGCCCTGAATTACTGCCGTGCCTCGTTCCATCGGATCCGCAAGAACCCGTCAAAGCTGGTGATGATCCAGGAACGCAAGCAGATCCTCAATAATCTCAATCTCAGTGGGATCGGTGACCGCGAGGTGATTCAGCTCTACACCGCGGTGCTCGACGAGATTCACCTCGTGCAGATCGCGGAGAAGGAACGGGCTGCCTACGAGGCTCGTCACCGGAGAGAATTCCAACGGCGGCTGTTTGCCAATGCGCTGCTGTTCGGGTCCGAGGTCGCCACCGCCCAGTTCGTCGGAGCCGTCAGAACAGGAGCCAACAGCTGGTGGGACTATCGGGCGATGCAAGATCGGCGCGAGAGCGACGTGTGGAAAGTCGAGAAGCTGAAGCTCAAGACCGTCGTCAGCAAGTCCTCGACATTTCTCGACACGCTCTGGCAGATGGCCCAGAAGAAGAACATCCCGGACAATTGGCTGATCCGAGGTAGCGACCTGGACCGGCTCGAAGCCGCGATGAGGATTCGTCACCCGCGACAGAGGCTCCGGGTGTTGCGGCGGATGGAGAAGTTCATGACCCACTTCCCGCCGTACTGGTACTACGTCGCCCGCACCCAGCAACAGCTCGGCCAGTTGTTCGCGGCGCTCAAGACGTATGACCGCATGGCCCAGATCGCCGAGGGGCACTTCCGCAACGACGAGTTGCTCGCCGCGGGAATGGCCAACCAGGCCATGATCCAGGCTCACCTCGGCCAGCCTGCCGCTCCCCTGACAGCACGAAAAGCCCTCGGGAAGTCCTCGACCTGCTGGGAAGCGAACTTGCTGTGTGCCCGTGTCCTGGCGGACACCGGACAGCATGCCGACGCCGAGGACGCAATCCTGACCAATATCGACTCGAACCTCGAACGCCCCCGAAGTCTCGTGCACCTGCTGTCGCTCTACTACCGCACCGGAGACCTTGAAAAGGTCGCTGAACGGCTGGCCGACCCCAGGGTGTGCGAGGTATTGCCGGTCCCGGTGCTGCTCCGCTGTGCGGCACGTCTTGATCGGGGTCACGTGCCATTGGCCGTGCAGCGGCAGTTGGCCGGTTCGCTCCGGGTGACGCCCACTCGGGTCTTCGGCCTCGATGACCTCGTGATCACCGTATCACGAGGATGGCAGTTTGACGAAGCCCGACTGGTGCTCTCGCTCGATGGGAAGCCGACCAGGATCCGCCCGAAACTGGTTCGACACAACGACCAGTTGACGGCAACGTTTGCCGGCGTCGGCGAATTCGGCAATCCCCTGTCAGCCAACCCGCGGATGCCGGTGGCCACGCTGACGCTCGAATACCCCGACACCCCGCGCGTGCGTTTGGTACTCGGCCGCGACTCCGCATCCGTCACAACCTCGGGGATCCCACAGCCGTCAGCAGGTGGGCTGAGAGTCACCACGGTCGACTTCGATACGCTACACCTGTCGCTGGTGGCGGGCAAATAGCCAGGACGCCATCGGCGATCGTGTCGCCTCACCAGGCGGCGGGTCCTGGTAGAGATGGTTGCCTCTCCGTCCTCTATGATGGTCTCCTGGCTTTCACGACTTGCGACCAGGCCAGATGACGCTCGATATCACCACATCCGGTTCACGCCCCCCTGACCAGGACTCGCTCTGCGGACTGCCACGAGCGCAGGTCTCTGACTGGCTCGCCGAACACGGTCACCCCGCCTATCGTCTGAAGCAGATTCGCCAGTGGATCTACCAGCGGGGCGCCACCTCGATCGACGAGATGACCGACCTCCCCGGTCCACTCAGGCAGCAGCTCGCAGAGCAATTCCAGCTCTTCACCGGCCAGCTCATCAAGCACCAGGTGGCATCGGATCGCACCGAGAAACTCCTCGTGGCACTCACTGATGGCCGCCAGGTCGAATGTGTACTGATGCGTGAGACGAGCCGATGGACCGTCTGCATCAGCACGCAGGTCGGTTGCGCCATGGGCTGCGTCTTCTGTGCCAGCGGTCTGCTGGGCCTCGACCGCAATCTCTCGTCGACCGAGATCCTCGAGCAGATCCTGAGGCTGACGCGCCAGCTCGATTCCGGCGAACGTCTGACCAATATCGTCGTGATGGGCATCGGCGAACCGCTCGCCAACCTGCCGGCGTTGCTGGGGGCCCTCGACGAGGTCCATGCCAAAGATGGGCTGGGGCTGAGCCCCCGGCGGGTCACCATCTCGACCGTCGGCCTGCCCGCCGGGATCCGCCAATTGGCCGAAGTCGGTCGCCCTTACAACCTCGCTGTCTCGCTACATGCCCCCAATGACGAACTCCGCAACCGGCTCGTGCCGGTCAACGACCGCATCGGGATTTCTGCCATCCTCGAGGCAGCCGACGAGTATTTCGCCAAGACCGGACGCCGGGTGACGTATGAGTACGTCCTGCTGGCAGAGACCAATGATCAACCCCGTCATGCAAGGCAACTGGCCGCCCTGCTTGCCGACCGCAACGCGCACGTCAACCTGATCCCGATGAATGACATCGATGTGCTCGATTGGCGGAGCCCCGGGACCCCTCAGACCCAGCAATTCGTACAGCTGCTTGAGTCCTCGGGCATCGCCGCAACCGTCCGGAAACGCAAGGGTGCCGACATCGACGCCGCCTGCGGACAGTTACGGCTCAACGAGGCCCAACGCGACCCCTTGTGAGTTGACTCCTGCCAAAATGACAGCCACAATGGACGATCCGGTCCACGGAGACGGGATTTGGCATACGAGCCAATTCTGTCACGAGGGACTCAAAGAACGGCAACAAAACGACTTAGAGTTTCTTATTCGTTTGGGCACGGAGTTCGCATATTCGCAGGTGTCCCGGATCGTGTCCGGGTCCCAACGACTTGTCCGCCACGTGCGGATGTCGCGAGCGAGCCACAAGATAGACAGCGCGGTAGGCGACACAAGAGGAGACGTCTGATGGCCAAAAAACAGGGCATCAACATTGTTCCCCTGGGTGACCGGGTGGTGGTGCGACGCGAGTCGGCCGAAGAGACAACAGCCGGCGGCATCGTGCTGCCCGATTCCGCCCAGGACAAGCCACAGCGTGGCGAAGTGGTGGCGGTTGGCGACGGATACGTAAAATCCGACGGCGACAAGATCGCGCTGACCGTCCAGGACGGCGACAAGGTCATTTTCGGTTCCTACGCCGGAGACGAGATCCAGGTCGGTGACGAGGAATTGTTGCTGCTTCGCGAGAGCGACATCCTGGCGACCTTCTGAGTCCCCAGGGCCGCCCGCCTGCGGGCACGCGGCGCAGCTGACGAGACGATACATACAAACAGCCAGAGACAGCTTCTTAGAGGAGTGACACAGCCATGGCAAAGATGCTTGCCTTCGACCAGGACGCCCAGGAAGCGATGCGGCGCGGCGTCAGCAAGTTGGCGCGGGCCGTCCGCGTGACCCTCGGCCCCCGCGGTCGCAACGTGATCCTGGAAAAGAGCTTCGGCTCACCGACCGTCACCAAGGACGGTGTCACCGTGGCTCGCGAGATCGAGTTGGGTGACAAGTTCGAGGACATGGGTGCCCGGATGGTCAAGGAAGTCGCCAGCAAGACGTCCGACGTCGCCGGCGACGGCACGACCACCGCGACGATCATGGCCGAGGCGATCTACAACGAGGGCCTCAAGGCCGTCGTCGCCGGGGTCAGCCCGATCGAAATGAAGCGGGGCATGGACCAGGCCGTCGAGGACATCATCGCCAAGCTCCGCGGCATGGCCACCGATTGCAGCACGACCAAGGCCGTGGCCCAGGTCGGCACCGTCGCCGCCAACGGCGACAGCCAGATCGGCCAGATCCTGGCAGACGCCATGGAGCAGGTCGGCAAAGACGGCGTGATCACCGTCGAAGAAGGCAAGAGCCTGACGACCGACTGCGAGCAGCTCGAGGGCATGCAGTTCGACCGCGGGTACCTCTCGCCCTACTTCGTTACCGATCCGCAGTCGATGGAGGCCGTCTACGAGGACGCCTATGTGCTGATCCACGAGAAGAAGGTCACCAATGTCAAGGACCTGGTGCCCGTGCTCGAGAAGGTCGTCAACGCCGGCAAGCCGTTGCTGATTGTTGCCGAGGACATCGAGGGCGAGGCCCTGGCCACGCTCGTGATCAACAAGCTCCGCGGCACCTTCAAGTGCATCGGCGTCAAGAGCCCCGGGTACGGCGATCGCCGCAAGGCGATGCTGCAGGACCTGGCCATCATGACCGGTGGCACCGCGATCTTCGAGGACCTGGGCATCCAGCTGGAAAACGTCCAGCTGAGCGACCTGGGTACGGCCAAGAAAATCATCGTCGACAAGGACAACACGACGGTGATCGAGGGTGGCGGAGACTCGAAGGACATCAAGGCCCGGATTGATCAGATCCGCCGTGAGCTCGAAAACTCCACCAGCGACTACGATCGTGAGAAGCTCGAGGAGCGGATCGCGAAGCTCAGTGGTGGCGTCGCCCAGGTCAACGTGGGTGCCGCGACCGAGAGCGAGATGAAGGAGAAAAAGGCGAGGGTCGAAGATGCCCTGTACGCCACGCGGGCGGCTGTCGAAGAGGGCATCCTGCCCGGCGGCGGCGTCGCACTCCTGCGAGCCTCCTCCAAGTGTGCCAACCCCAAGGGGCTCAGCCACGACCAGGAGACCGGCTACAACATCATCCTCAGGGCCTGCCGAGCTCCCCTGACCCAGATCGCCAACAATGCCGGTGCCGATGGCAGCGTCATCTGCGAAAAGGTCAGCGAACTCGACGGCAACAGCGGATACAACGCCGCGACCGACAAGTTCGAAGACCTGGTCAAGACCGGGATCATCGACCCCACCAAGGTCACGCGGACCGCGCTGCAAAACGCCGCCAGCGTCTCGACGCTGCTGCTGACCAGCGACGCGCTGATCGCCGAAAAGCCCAAGGACGATCACTCGGGTGGTGATGAGGCCATTTACTAGGCCAACACGACTTCCGAGATTGACACCCCTGAACTGTGAAACACCCCGGAGGGACAGACCGTCCTTTCGGGGTGTTTTCGTGTCACAACCCTCATCATGAACGTGACCAGCAGCGCACGTAGCCGATCTGGTCACAGATGGGACGAGCAATCAGCGACTCCCCTGAAGTGTGACCAATTCAGCTCCATCGCATCTCGGCGATCCCCATGTCAGCAACAGGGCCGTCTCACACCCAGGGAGGACGAGGGCCCGCAAACTGGAAGTACGTGCACTCGATCGGACCGTTGTACAGCTTCCGCCGCCTGCCGGTGCCACGGCGTCCCGAGACCTCCTCGAAGACCGACTCGAATCCCCTGTGAGCCGTCAACGTGTTCACTCCCCAGGTCTCATGGCCCCGGGCCAGCTTGCCGAGGTCGCGATACACCGCCATCGCCGCGTCCTGCTCTCCCATCCGTTCGCCATAAGGAGGATTGGTCACCACGCAGCCGTACTTGTGGTGGCTGCGAAAGTCGGCCACCGGCTCCTGCTTCAACTCGATCCGGTCCGCCACTCCAGCCTGCTCGACATGTCGACGGGCCAGTTCCAGTGCCTTCGGGTTCACGTCGCCCCCCAGCAACGGCACGTCCGGTGGCTCCTGGCCCAGGTCGGCCGCCTCCTCACGGGCCGGACCAAAACCACTCGCCACCCGTGCCCACTCCTCGGCCAGGAACCCTCGTCCGAGGCCAGGAGCCCGATTCGCGGCCATCCACGCCGCCTCGACGAGGATTGTCCCGGTCCCGCAACAGGGGTCGGCCAGCACCCGACCCGGCTCCCAGTAGCTCAGCTGCAGCAAAGCCGCCGCGAGTGTTTCTCGCAGCGGAGCTCCACCGGTCCACGTCCGATAGCCACGTCGGTGCAATCCCCGGCCGGTGGTGTCCAGCGACACGGTGACCTGGTCCCGGCGGATCGACACGTCGATCGGCACTTCTGCTCCCGTCTCGTCAAACCAGTCCCGCGGCCATCTCCTCTTCAGCGACTCCACCACTGCCTTCTTGGTGATCGCCTGCGTGTCCGGCTCGCTGTGGATCTGTGACCGCACGCATCTCGATCGGACCGGAAAGGACGAGTCCTCGGACAGCCACTCCGTCCACGGCAACTCGACCACCTGGTCAAACAGCTCGCCAAAGTCGTCAGCCGAAAACCCGGCCAGCTTCACCAGCACGCGATCGGCACTGCGCAACCACAGGTTGGCACGGGCGATCCCCGTCACATCGGCCTGGAATTCCACGCGGCCGTCACTCACGGTCCGGTCCGAATAGCCCAGGGCCTCCAGTTCACGTCCGACAACGGCCTCCAGCCCGAAGGCACTGGTCGCGATCAGGGTCAGGCGGTCCACGCGAATCTGTCCCTCTTGTGCCTAGAACACACCATGCAACGGGCCACCCGGGGCCGCCAGTTGGTCCACCCGGCGAGCCACCCCGGGATCCTCGATCAAGGGCGGAGCGTAGCCCGGCTTCAGCCGGGCATCGATCACGACTGCCCCCCGACAGCCCCAGTGCTTCCGAACGACCGAAGAGTCAACGCCATGCACGTCGTCGGCCGGATTCGAACGCGTGAATGCCACCCACAGAAAGTTCTCCAGGGACCGGGTTGCGAATGCGGCATCGTCCGCCACGACCACCAGCGGGAAGCGATTGACCGGATGGTCACCGGCACAGGCCTCGACGAGCCGCTCGATGTCAGATGTCCCGTCACGGTCGGCACTTGCCGGCCCCTCGAGCACCAGCACACCGGGGATCGCCACTCTCGCATCCGTGAAGCTGTCGGGAAGCACCAGGTCACCCGGAACCTCGAGTGGCAACTCCCGCTTGACGGGTCCCGCCGCCGCGATCACCAGCTTGGACCCCCGGTTCAGGCCGCTGCCGGTGTAGTCGAGCGTGTCGATCGTGGTCGAGGTCTGAAAGTGAAGATCACGGGTGGGGTCCATCCGCTCGAGCACGTGGCGAAACATCGCAACGACGTCGTGAATGTCCAACGCCGGATTGTCCTCGCGGGCCGCGATCAACAGGTACTTGGCCAGTGACAGCTGCCCCTGGCCCAGGATCGCGTTGGCACACGTCAGCAACTCCATCGGCTGACGCTCTTGCGCATACGGGACGTATCGCTCGCTGCCGATGGCCAGCAGCAGCGGATGCACACCGGCCGCATCGACCGCGTGCACCCCGTGAACGCCGGGAACCACCGTCGGAATGGCCGGCCCGGTCAACTCGTGAATGATCTCACCGAACGACGTGTCCTCCTGCGGCGGCCGGCCGACCACCGTCAGGGGCCAGACCGCGTCGTCGCGGTGGTAGACCGCTTCGACGCGCATCACCGGAAAGTCATGGGCCAGGCTGTAGTATCCCAGGTGGTCACCAAATGGGCCCTCGGGGAGCAGCTTGTCGGGGTCGATCGTCCCGACCAGGCAGAAATCCGCATCGGCGGGAATCGGCAACTGACCAGTGATGGGCCGGGTGAGACGAACACGTCTGCCCCCCAGGGCACCCGCGAATGCCAGTTCCGGCAGTCCCTCGGGCAGAGGCATTACTGCGGCGAGAGCCATCACCGGGGGACCGCCGACGGCCACCACCACACGCAACGGCTCTCCCGACTCGATCGCCGCGGCGTGGTGGATGCCGATGGAACGATGGATCTGGTAGTGCAGCCCAACCTCGGCGTCTGATTTGTACTGACCTCCGGACAACTGGACGCGGTACATTCCAAGATTCGAATGCCGCCAGCCCTCACGGCGAGGATCCTCGGTATAGACCTGCGGCAGCGTGATGAATGGCCCCCCATCATCGGGCCAGTTTTTCACCGCGGGCAAATCGCTGATGCGACACCGGTTCGCTGTCACCGCGCCCCGGGACACCAACTTGGGTCGCATCGACCACGCCGTCCCCAGCAGGCCCAGGTTCCGCAACGGGTACTTGAACATCGAGGTGACCGAGGACGGATCTGCCTTCAGCGCCACCACTTGTTTGACCCGTTCGATCGCATCTCGAAACAGGAACCGTGTCCGGTCGAGCGTCCCGTACAGATTCGAGACGAGAGGAAACCGGCAGTTCTTGACGCGGGTGTAGAGGATCGCCGGCCCACCGGCGGCATAAACACGACGCTGGATCTCGGCCACCTCGAGGTCTCCATCGACCTCCTGCTCGATCCGGATCAGCTGCCCTGTTGTCTCGAGGTCGTCCAGGCACTCGCGCAGGTTCCGATAGCCCATGGCCCTGTTGTAACGGGACTCGACTTTGTAGTACCACCCCATGACGATCACCTCGCCGCGTTCCGTCACACCCCTCGTGTTCACCACCCGATTTCATCAACCCATCCCAGGACATTGAGCACCCCTATCCCCCCCCTGATCTCCGCGCTATTGCTGCTCGGGTGGTACGCCGGTCACTGCGAATTGTGGACTGCATGGCTGAATCGCGTGTACGCCAACGCATGGCCGAGGCGGCGGCTGGACCGCTGGCGACGCTGGCACGACGCTGCGCTCCTCCTGGCTCCACCGCTCATGATCTTGTGGATCGGCTGCTGGAGACCAGGAGTCTTCTTCGGTGGCACGTTCGACGAAATGGCCTGGCCCCTAAAGGTCTATGCCACCCTTTGCGCGGTCGGTCTTGCCTCGCTTGTCCTCAACTCGCTCTGGCGACGCGTGAGGCCAGCCCCCGTGTCCATCGTGCGGCACGAGAGGCGGATCATCGACCTCGGTGAGGAGTGGCGACAGCGAATCGGTGACCTGCCGATCGGTTCCGGTCGCCATCAGAGTCTGGCACGGCTGAGTTTCAACCAGGCGTTTCAGATCGACATCTCGACACGTACCGTTCACATCCCACACCTCTCGGAGGTCTGGGACGGATTCACGATCGTCCAGTGGACCGATCTCCATCTGACCGGAACAGTCGACCGGACCTGGTTTCAGCGGGTGGCGGAGCTGACGGCCGAGTGTGATCCCGATCTGCTCGTCTGCACCGGTGATCTCATCGACGAGATGTCCCTGGTCTCATGGCTGCCTGACATCCTCGGCCCAATGCACGCTCCGGTCGGCCGCCTCTTCATTCTCGGCAATCACGATTGGCACCAGCAGCCCGAGAGGATTCGAGACGTCATGGTCAACGAGGCGGGGTGGACAGATGTCGCCAGCCGAACCGTCGCCTGCAAGGCCGATGGACGCCAGGTGCTCGTGGCGGGCAACGAGACCCCCTGGTTGGGAGACGAGCCGGAGATGCCCGAGACACCCGCGCCCGGCACAGACTCGCTGCGACTGGCCCTGTCACACACTCCGGACAATTTCCCCTGGGCGATCCGGCAAGATGCGGATCTCATGTTTGCCGGCCACAACCACGGTGGACAGGTCTGCCTGCCTCTGATCGGACCGGTCTACTCACCCAGCCGGCACGGGGTGCGTTTCGCCAGCGGCGCGTTTGCTCGTGATGGCACGACCATGCTCGTCAGCCGGGGCCTGTCAGGACGTCACCCCTTGCGCGTGCTCTGCCGCCCGGAACTGGTACGTGTGATCTTGAAGACGGGTGCATCGCACGAGACGATGGCCTGAGACGTCAGCCGAGCCCCGCCACGATGCCGCGGTTTCGGCTCCAACGCCCCGGATTCCTTTCGTGGTTCATGAGCATGGCACTTGTCCATCATTTTGGTGCAGCCGGCGACGGCGTTCAGGACGACACAAAAGCCCTGGAACACGCGATGTCGGCCGGAGACGGCGTCCTCGAGTTGGCCAAGGGTTCCTACCGCATCACTCGCCCGCTGGTCCTGGACACCACTCGGACCGGGTATGCGGCCGTGCGAGGACTGGGAGGCACGTCTCGGATCATCATGGATGGCCCCGGACCGGCACTCCGGATTGTCGGTGATCACCAGGGAACGGCTCAGCCGAAAAGCTACCAGGAACACACCTGGGAGAAGGAGAGATTCCCCACGGTGACCGGCATCGAGATCCTCGGGCGGCACGCCAGGGCGTCCGGTATCGAGTTGCAAAGGACGACCAAGACGACGATTCGCGAGGTGCTGGTGAGACGTTGTGTCGATGGCATACGGCTCGTCGAACGGAACCGCGACTTCATTCTCAGCGACTCGCACCTGCTCGACAACCACCGTTACGGGCTGTTCTTCGACCGCTGCAACCTCCACCAGATCATCGTCCACGGCAACCACATCAGCTGGAACAAGCAGGCCGGCATCAAGTCCCTGGATGGAGACGTGCACAACCTGCAAATCACCGGCAATGACATCGAGTACAACAACCATCCGGGTGTGGATGCGTCTCCGAACGGAGAACCCCGTGGGGCAGAGATCTGGTTCGAAGCACCACGCGGCGTGATCAGCGAGGTGACCATCAGTAGCAACACGATCCAGGCGACAATCCAGCCGGGAGGTTGCAATGTGAGGATTCACGGCCAGGACACGACCGGCAACGCGGCCGCCCGGCTCATCACCCTGACGGGCAACGTGCTGGGATCCCAGCGCCGGGGTGTCGAGTTGAAGCATGTCGAGCGTGCGGCGATCACCGGGAACACGATTTACGATTCCGAGGATCTGTCGATTCTTGCGGAGGACTGTTCCGGACTGGCCATCGGCAGCAACACGTTCGTCTGGCGCGGAAATGACCAGGCACCTCCACGAGACGGTCTCAAGTTCGTCCGCTGCCAGGACGCCTCGTTGATCGGGCTGGTGGCCCGGCGGCTCTGCCACGGCACACGGGAATCGGGAGCTGCCATCACGCTCGAGCAATGCAGCGATTTTGCGATCAGCGAGTGCCAGTTGCTCGACTCGCTTGTCCGTGGCATCGAGTTGACCGATTGCCAACGATGCCGAGTGTCCGGCAACAGCGTCGTTGACCGTCGGAAGGCCCCGTCGATGCGGCATGCCATCCGGATCCGGGGCAACAGCCGAGACAACCTGGTTGTGAACAACCTGCTGGGAGGGGCCGTCGACTCCGAGCTCGATATCGCCAGGGAATCGGCCACCGTGTCCGGAAACACCATCCTGTGACAGCCAAGAATGTCGAGCTGAAGGCGAAGTGCGAGAACCTGGACCGCGCCACCGGCACGGCCAGGTCGCTCGGTGCGGACGACGCGGACCAGCTCGTTCAGGTCGACACCTACTTTGACTGCGCCGATGGACGGCTCAAGCTCCGGGAAATCTCAAGCCGCGAGTCGGGATCGTCGGCGGAGCTGATCTGGTACACGCGTCCCGACAACCAGGCCGCTCGAACAAGCCACTACCACGTGGTCCACGTCCCCTGCCCCGACGCCGTTCGCACATCTCTCGGCACGGGCCTTGGCATCCGCGTCGTCATTCGCAAGACGCGTCACCTGTGGCTGTGGCACAACGTGAGGATTCACCTCGACACAGTGCAGCAACTGGGTGATTTCCTGGAATTCGAAGCCGTACTCGAAGCCGGTCGGGATGAAACCGACGGCTACCGCCAACTGGAGGAGTTGTGCGAGGCGTTCGCCGTCGCCCCGGACGACATCATCGGCGGGTCCTATTCAGACCTGCTCGGGCCATCCACCGAGTGAGCCGGTTTTCAGCCCAGACGCGTTCGGCTACATCCACTCGCGGATCGGCTTACCCTCGATCAACTGCACCGGACGCCCGTCGGGGGAATGCACGACCAGGTCATGCGGGATGCCCAGCTTCTTGTAGACCGTCGTGGCGATGTCATCGCTGTGGTACTCGTTCTTGACCACCCGTCCGCCTTCACCGTCGGTTTGCCCAAGGATCTCGCCCTGCGGAACCCCCGCACCGGACATGATGGCGAAGCCCGAGGTCGACCAGTGGTCGCGGCCGCTGGCCGAATTGATCTTCGGCGTACGACCAAAGTCGGTCAGCCACATAACGAGCGTTGAATCGAGCATGCCACGGTCCGCCAGATCTTCGAGCAGGACCGGCAGCGCCTTGTCGACCGGCGGGATGCGGCTGTTCTTCAAAGAGTTGAAGTTGTTCTGATGCGTGTCCCAGCCACCGTCGGTGACGGTCACGAATCGGACACCCGACTGGATCAGTCGGCGTGCCAGCAAGCAGCTCTGGCCAAATCGGTTCCGGCCATAGCGGTCCCGCAGCTTGGCCTCCTCGGACTCGATGTCAAAGGCCTTCTTGGTCTCGGGGGCAGTGATGATGTTCATCGCCGCCTTGTAGAAGTCGTCGAGTGCGTCGAAGGCCAACGGCTGCAGGTCGGCACGACGCTGCAGGGCATCGATACGTGCAAGGATCTGGCGGCGTCGATCGACCCGCTTCATCGTGATACCCGAGGGAGGCGTGATGTCCCGGACGCTGAACTGCTTCGCATTCGGATCGGCCAGCATTTCAAACGGGCTGTGTTCGATTCCCAGGATCCCCGACGTCCCGCCACCGTACCGGCGATCCACGTTACTACCCAACTGCACAAACGGCGGCAGGACGCTCTTGAACCCCTTCTGATGGCTCACGACCGAGCCGTAGGTCGGGTACGCCATGGCCGGGTTGAATCGCCGACCCGACATGACCCACTGGTCCGCCGTGCCGTGGCTCCCGTTGCGAGGATTCCAGCCACGCAGCACGGAAAACCGTTTCGCCTCACGGGCCATGTTCGGCACGATCTCGGTGAACTGCACGCCCGGCAGCGCCGTATCGATCACGCCGAATTCCCCACGGACACTCAGTGGAGCCTCGGGCTTCGGATCGAACGTGTCGTGATGACTCGTCCCGCCACGTGTCCACACCAGGATGCAGTTGATCTCCTTGGTCGGCTTGCCACTCGCCGCGGCGGACTGGCGCCCGGCCAAGAGGTTGGGAAGCGTCAGTCCGAGTCCGGCGAGTCCGCCGACTTCCAGCAAGCATCGCCGGGAAATCCGCTCGCAATCGCGGTCGAGTCCGGGAAGGAGGTTCAGCATGTCTCGTCTCTCTCTCGGGATGTCAGACGACCGACAACGGTTGGTCCTGTGTCGGTGGCCCGAAGAACAGGCCGCGCAGATCGGCCCGGGTGGGCGACTCATTCTACCAGCAGAGATTTGGTTGTATCAACGCAGATTGACGTGTCCCCCCTCCTATAGCATCGGCTCAAACCACCGGACATAATGAACTCCCCGCCTGTGTGTCCTTCCTCACAGCCGCCCCGGTCGAACCCCGAGGCGGCCTCGCTGGAGCTTGCCACGTGATGCGATCCCTGTTCCACCACACTCGCCAGCGATTGGCTCCGATCCTCGTCACGATCGCCACGCTGTTGTCTGTTTCGCAAACGATTGCCGCTGATGCGGAACGCAGCTTTGTCGTGGCACCGACCTCCGCCACGCTCAATGGCCACTTCGCCCGGTTGCAATTGGTCGTCAGCGTCTCAAGCGATGGGAAGACCACGACGGACCGGTCGTCTGACCTGACGCGGGTGGTGAGCTACACGTCCTTCAACACCGATGTCGTCGAGGTCTCTGCCACGGGCCGTTTGCTGGCACGCGGCAACGGCAACACCCAGGTGGAGGTCGAATGGCCTGCGACAAAGGACCGGGGGACCGAGGTGCGATTGGTCGATGTCACCGTCGCGGGGATCACGCCGCAAGCGGCCATCGGCTTCCGACAGCACGTCAATCCGATTCTCAGCAAACACGGCTGCAACATGGGTGCCTGCCATGCCGCGCAGTACGGCAAGGGAGGTTTCAAGCTTTCGGTCTTCGGGTACGACCCGGGATTGGACCGAAAGTCCATCATCCGCGATCGGCACCAGCGACGGGTCAACCTGGTGGATCCGGCCGAGAGCCTCTTCCTCCGCAAGCCGACCATGCAGGTACCCCACGGAGGAGGACTGAGGCTGGCCAGGGAGTCAGTCGATCATGACATCCTCGTCGCCTGGCTGCTCGGCGGAGCGCCAGACAGCAATGGCAAGGCCTACGAGGTGACCAGACTTGAGGTCTTCCCGCGAAGACGCGTGGGACATGTCGGCACCACCCAACAACTCCGCGTGATCGCTCACTACAACGACAAGTCCACGCGAGACGTCACGGCCTGGGCCAAGTACGACTCGATGGACGAATCGATTCTCGACGTCGCCGAGTCAGGACTGGTCACTGCGAGCGGACAGGGGCAGGCACCTGTCATGATCCGGTTTGGCAGTCAGGCTGAGATCTCGATGTTCGTCACGCCTTTCGCCGAAACGGCCAGGCTCGAGGGCTGGAAGAACAACAACTTCGTCGACGAGCTCGCCGCAGCCAAGTTTCGAGAACTCGGCATCGAACCGTCCGAACTGTGTGACGATGCCACGTTTCTGAGACGCATTTCGCTCGACCTGATCGGCACGCTGCCGTCCCCCGAAGTAGCCCGCGCATTCATCGACTCCAAGCGGCCGGACAAGAGACAGCGACTCATTGACGAATTGCTCGGCCTGACCGGGGACCCGGATCGAGATCGTTTCAATGACCTGTACGCGGCGTTCTGGACACTGAAATGGTCAGACCTGATCCGCAACAGCAGCAACAAGCTTGGCGAGCAAGGCATGTGGGCCCTGCACAACTGGATCCGCGAGTCGTTTCGGACCAACAAGCCGTTCGACCGATTCGTCTCGGAACTGGTGACCGCCAAGGGCTCCATCTACTCGTCCGGACCGGCCAACTACTTCCGGATCAACGGCAACGCCAACGATCTGACCGAATCGACGGCCCAGCTCTTCCTGGGCATCCGTCTGGAGTGTGCCAAGTGTCACCATCACCCGTTCGAGAAGTACAGCCAGGGTGACTACCAGGGCTTCGCTGCGTTCTTCAAGGGCGTCGGCACGAAGAATAGTGAGGAGTTCGGTCTGTTCGGTCGCGAATCGGTCGTGGTCGTCAAGGCCGGCACCACGGGTAAGGCAACGCCTCTGGGTGGTGAGGCCGTGGAGCATCCACTGGACCTGAGAATCCCGCTGGCGACATGGCTGACCGGCAAGAACAACTCGTTCTTCGCCCAGAACGTCGTCAATCGCTACGTCAGCTACCTGCTCGGGCGTGGCCTCGTCGAGCCAGTTGACGACCTGAGATCGACGAATCCGCCGACCAACGTGGCCCTGATGAACGCTCTCTCCAAACACTTCGTCGACAGCAACTACAACCTCAAATCGCTCCTGCAGGCGATCGTCAGCAGCCGGCTCTACCAGCTCAGTTCACAGCCCACACCGAAGAACGTGAGCGACTCACGGTTCTACAGCTACTACCGGGTCAAGCGGCTGGCCGCCGAGCCGCTGCTCGATGCTGTCGACGAGGCTACCGGTGTCCGCACGAAATTCAAGAGCCTGCCGCTGGGCACCCGCGCGATCGAACTTCCCGACGCAGGTGACTTCTATTCGAACTATTTCCTGAAGACATTCGCCAAGCCGAAACGTGCCAGCGTGTGCGAGTGCGAACGATCCAGCGACGAGAACCTGGCCCAGGCCCTGCACACGCTCAATGGCGACACGATCGTCGGCAAGGTGGCCAACAAGAATGGCCGGGTCGGCAAGTTGCTGGCGGCCAAGTCCGAGCACGCCAACATCGTCGAAGAACTGTACCTGGCCACTCTCGCTCGTCGCCCCTCGGCCGAGGAAGTCGCGGCCTGCCAGGAATTCTTGGCCACCAGCCCCAGTCCCAAGGAATGCTACGAGGACATTCTCTGGGCGTTGCTCAACTCCAAGCAGTTCCTCTTCATCCACTGATCACGCCAATCCCACATTCCCGGATTGATCCATGAGTCACCTCTCGCAAATCGCGCCGAAACAGCCCCTCACAGGCCTCTGTTGCGTCCTGGCCCTGGCCACGGTGATGGCCCCGGCAGCCGCTCGTGCCGAGTACCCGATGCTGATGAGCCTCAAGCCCGTGGCCGCCCAGGTGGGCCAGACGTCCGAGCACACCGTCAGTTCTCGCTACAACCTCTACGGAGCCTACCGGGTCCATGTTTCAGGCCAGGGAGTCACTGCCGAGGTTGTTCCGGTCGCCAAGCCGAAGGACGGCAAAACACCCAACCTGACATCTCTCAAGCTGAAATTCACCGTGGCCGCCGATGCACTCCCTGGCGTCCGTGATTTCAGGCTGGCAACGCCGCGGGGCGCCAGCACAGTCGGACAGATCGTGATCGCTACCGACAAGGTGGTTTCCGAATCGGGCAACAACGACACGAGAGACAAGGCGCAGATGGTGACCCTTCCCGCCACCATCTGCGGGGCGATCGATAAGGCCGAGGACGTGGATGTCTTCAAGTTCTCCGCTACGAAGGGGCAACCCCTCTCCTTCCACGTTCGCTCCCAACGTCTCCAGGACCGGATCCACGACCTGCAGCGACATGTCGATCCGATCCTGACATTGCGATCGACAGCCGGCACGACAATCGCCTCGTCGGACAATTACTTTTTCGCCGACCCGTTCCTCGCGACCGTCGCGCCGGCCGACGGAGAGTACACGCTCGAGATCCGCGACGTTCGCTTCCAGGGGAATGGCTACTGGCAATACTCGATCGAATCCCACAGCCGGCCGGTCGTGGAAACCGTGCATCCGCTCGCCGTCGCGATCGGCCAGGACGTCTCACTGAATCCGGTCGGCCACCACCTCGGAGACAACAAGAAACTCTCGGTCCGACTCGCCCCAGGCACCCTCGAAGGACGAGCGTGGCGGAGGCTTCAGCTGGGACCGGCCACGAGCAATCCGGTCCATGTCATCGCGAGCCGGCTGACGACCCTGGTCGAAAACGGTGCGGCCAACAATGATGCCGCCTCGGCCCAGTCCGTCACCGTGCCATCAACTATCAGTGGACGGATCGAGTCGGCCGCCGATATCGATTGCTTCGTCTTTGACGCCAGGAAAGGGCAAAAGCTGACATTCGAGGTGGTCGCCCGTCGGGCGGGCAGCGCGCTTGACCCGCATCTGAGAATCCTCGACGCCAAGGGCAAGCAGCTTTCCCTGAATGACGACTTCAGACGCTTCAAGAGACTCACACAGGATTCTCAGGTCGAGAACTTCACGGCACCGTCTGACGGAAAATACGTGATCGAGGTCCGAGACGTACACCTCCGTGGTGGCGAGCGGTTCGTTTACGCCATCCGGACGATCCCGGCACACCCGTTCTTTGAATTGACACTCGACTCGGACAAGACCCAGCTCACCCCGGGTACGAGTGGTGTGATCTTCGTACGGATCGAACGCCACAACGGGTTCTCAGCCGACGTCGAACTGGACATCAAGAATCTCCCGACCGGCGTGACCGCCAGCTGCGGTCGCATCCTCGCCAATGGCACCGACGGCTGCATCATCCTCACGGCCGCCAGCGACGCCCGTTTGGACATGCAGGACATTCGCGTGAGTGGAACAGAGGTGCAAACCGCCGATTCAAAGTCCGGTGCCCCGCTCACCAGCGTCGCCCGGCCCATGCAGGAAACCTACATGCCCGGCGGTGGCCGCAATCACTGGCCCGTCGACATGCACGCCGTCAACGTCGGCTCACCAGCCGAGATCCGGTCAATCAAGCTCAGCACCCAATCCGTCACGCTCAAGCCAGGTGGCGCCGCCACGATTGATGTCGAGTTTGAGCGAGCACCGGGATTCACCAAGAACGTGACACTCGATGTATTGTTCCGGCACCTGGGCAGTGTCTACGGCAACTCGCTCCCCAAGGGGGTCACCATGGACGCCGGGGCCAGCAAGACTCTGATCACTGGCAAGGCCAACAAAGGACGTATCGTGCTCAAGGCGGCAAAAGACGCTCCCCCGGTCTCAGGCCAACAGGTCTCGGTCATGGCCAACATCTCGATCAACTTCGTCATGAAGGCGACCTACAGCAGTTCTCCGCTGATGGTCCACGTCGCCAAGCCGTGAACCGGTCAGTGAGCCCCTGACCCGGGCGGCTCGCTCCCCTCCATTCTCAATCCACGTAACGCACCGACGACCTGGTGCCCCACGCCTTCAGGGAGAGACCTAACGTGCAGCAACAGCTTCAACAGGCCATCTCGGACAAGACGGCCCGGATCGGGATCGTCGGTCTCGGCTACGTCGGGCTTCCCCTGGCGGGAGCCTTTATCCAGTCCGGATTCACCGTGATCGGCTTTGATGTCGATGGCGGCAAGGTCGAGAAACTCAACCGGGGCGAGAGCTTCATCAAGCACATCGACTCCGAAACGGTCGGCGCGTGGCGCCGGGACGAGCAATTTGAGGCCACCGTGGACCTTGGGCGGATGGGGGAGGCAGATGTGCTGCTGATCTGCGTCCCGACCCCCCTCTCCGACAGCCGTGACCCGGATCTCAGGTACGTGGAAGGAACCGCCAAGTCGATCGCCGCGACACTCCGGCCCGGACAACTCGTGGTCCTGGAGAGCACCACGTATCCGACGACCACCCGCGACATCGTGCTTCCGCTGCTTGAGGAGAGTGGCCTACAGGTGGGTAACGATTTCTTTCTCGCCTACAGCCCGGAACGCGAAGACCCCGGCAACCCAGACTACTCGGCTGCCGGAATCCCCAAGGTCGTCGGCGGCATCGACGCAGCGAGCACTCAATTGGCTGCCGCGCTGTATGAACAGGCGATCGTCCAGGTTATCCCGGTCGACAGCCCCGAGATCGCCGAGGCCTGCAAGATCCTCGAAAACACCTACCGGGCGGTCAACATCGCCCTGGTCAATGAACTGAAGATACTCCTGGACCGCATGGACATCGACGTCTGGGATGTGATCAACGCGGCCAAAACCAAGCCATTCGGCTTTCAGGCCTTCTATCCCGGCCCCGGCTTGGGCGGACACTGCATCCCGATCGATCCCTTCTACCTGACCTGGCTGGCCCGCAAGCAGGGCTTGGCCACTCGATTTATCGAGTTGGCCGGTGAGATCAACTCGAGCATGCCGGAATACGTGGTGGGACGACTGATGGAGTTTCTCAACGACCAGGGCAAGCCGCTGCGAGACAGCAAGATCTGCCTCCTGGGCATGGCCTACAAGAAGGATGTGGACGACCCACGTGAAAGCCCCTCGTTTGTGTTGATGGACCTCCTGCGAGAACGCGGCGTGGACCTGTCCTACAATGACCCGCACATCCCCGTGTTGCCATCGATGAGACATCATGACGTACCGGACCTCGTCAGTAGCGAATTGACGTCCGAGTTTCTGGGATCGCTCGACTGCGTCCTGATCGCCACCGACCACACCGCCTACGACTACGATCACATCGTCGAGCACGCCCAACTGGTCATCGACACTCGCAACGCCACCGCCGGTGTCACCTCCGGGCGTGAGAAAATCCGCAAGTGCTAGCGCCGCTGTCGTGATCTCATGCTGACTCCCGAACAGACGCTGCAATGGAACCGGGACGGGTTCTTCATCATGAGCGGCCTGCTCTCGGAAGCCGAGGTGACCCTGTTGGGCCAGATCGCTCGGGCGGACAGCCAACTGCGAGCCGATGCCTCGGTGCGAGACGACGGCGAGGGACGGGTCGTGTCACTGGAAGTCAGAAATGATCTCGGCGACGACATCTACAGCACGATCGCCCGCAGCCGGCACATCGTCGAACCGATGGAGGAGTTGCTCGGGGGCGAGGTCTACCATTGGCACCACAAGCTGATTTTCAAGGACCAGCAGACGTCGGGAGCCTGGGCCTGGCACCAGGATTATGGCTACTGGTACGACTACGCCTGCCTGCAGCCTCTGCTGGGCAGCTGCCTGATCGCGATCGACCCGGCCACTCGTGACAACGGCTGCCTGCAGGTCCTGGCCGGATCTCACCACCTCGGACGCATCGACCATGGTTCGAAGGGTGACCAGGTCGGTGCGGATCCCGAACGCCTGGCCGCAATCGAAGAGCGGCACGAGACCGTTTACGCGACGCTCGATCCAGGCGACGCGGTGTTCTTTCACTGCAACCTGCTGCACCGATCCGACGCAAACACAACGGCCGATCCCCGCTGGGCGCTCATCTGTTGCTACAACGCCGCGAGGAACAATCCCTACCGCGCCATTCGACATCCGCAGTATTCGCCCCTCGATATCGTGGACCATGCCGAGGTGGTCCGGGTGGGACAAGCACAGTGGTCTCGGCTGGCAGCCCCGTGAACGCCCCGGCCGAACACACGACCGAGGGCCTCTCGGCGGCCATTGTTGAGGAAGCCAGGCGACTCGGATTTCAATTGGTCGGCATCACGGATGCCGGTGCCCCGGAGACTTTCGACCACTTCTGCGAGTGGCTCGATTCCGGATACGACGGGCAGATGGGATACATGTCACGACGCCGGGACGCCTATCAGCACACCGACCATGTGCTGGGTGGCTCTGCGAGTCTCGTCATGCTTGGCATGGTCTACCGTGACCAGGCCGAGTCTAGCCTCGGTATCGCAGAACCGCAGCCAACGGCCCGTGTCCCTGCGCGCGTGGCCCGGTATGCCACCGGATCTCGTGACTACCACGATGTGATCAGGGACCGGCTATCCCAGTTGGCAGACTTCGTTCACCAGCGTCTGCCCGGATGCAGGACACGGGGCATCGTCGACACCGCTCCATTGCTCGAACGAGACTTTGCCCGCCAGGCGGGACTTGGTTGGTTCGGCAAGAACACGCTGCTGATCGACCGCGACAACGGAAGCTGGTTTTTCCTGGCGGCCCTGCTGCTCGATACGCCACTCGCCTCCGATCCACCACACGCCACCGATCATTGCGGCACCTGCACAGCGTGCCTGGACGCCTGCCCGACCGACGCGTTTCCGGAACCCTACGTGCTCGACGCCACCAGGTGCGTCAGCTACCTGACCATTGAGCTGCGAGACGAACCGATCCCTGTCGAATTGCGGTCCGGCCTCGGCAACTGGGTCTTCGGATGCGACATCTGCCAGGAAGTCTGTCCGTGGAACCGCGACGTGCCGGCCTCCATCGAACCAGGATTCTCGCCCTTCCCAATGCTGGCCGACGCCGACGCGGCCGAGTTGCTGCAGTGCGACCCGGAGCAATTCGACCACCTGCTCGGTCAAACGCCGCTTGAACGGCCGGGGCGTCCCGGCGTTGTTCGCAATGCGGCCATCGTTGCAGGCAACGCCGGTCTGCCCGTGGCGATCGCGCCGCTGGTCGCGTTGCTCGACGACGATAACAGCCTGGTCCGAGGTGCCGCGGCATGGGCACTCGGTCAACTGGCCTCACGCCAACCCGACGATTCCGAGGAACCAGGAGTGCAGGCCGCATTGCGGCAACGGCGGTCGATCGAGACCATGGAGAGCGTCAAACTGGAAATCGACGCGGCCCTCTTGGTCGTGGAGCGTGGAGGCGGGACGGATGAGTGAACTGGTACGTGTCGGAGTCAACGGGGCCGGTGGACGGATGGGGAGGCGGATCGTCGCCCTGACTCATGCCGACGATCGTCTTGAAGTGGCCGCGGCCGTGGACGCCGAGGCGAGTGGACTGGTCGGACGCGACGCGGGAGACCTGGCGGGCATTGGCGACATCGGCGTCCCGATCACATCGTCACTCCCCGAGGACATCGATGTGGTGATCGACTTCTCCACGCCAGAGGGCCTGGCGGAGATCGCCGCGACGTGTCGAGCGAGATCCGTGGCGCTGGTGGCCGCGACGACGGGACTCGAAGACCATCAGCAGGCCGCCGTCGATGCTGTGGCGGAGGTGGCCGGGCTGATCGTGGCTCCCAACATGAGCCTCGCGGTCAACCTGGTGATGAAGCTCGCCACCGACGCCGCCCGCGCCCTGAAGGACTCACCCGGCGGCGTCGATGTCGAGATCATCGAGCGGCATCATCGATTCAAGGAAGACAGCCCCAGTGGGACAGCCCTGAAGTTTGGCGAACTGATTGCCTCCGAGATGGGCCAATCTCGACATGTGCATGGCCGCGAGGGCCGGATCGGACAGCGGCCGTCCGACGAGATCGGCTACCACGCCCTGCGAACCGGCGACAATGTCGGTGAGCACACCATCGTGTTTGGCATGATCGGCGAGACGATCGACCTGGTCGTCAAGGGCCAGACTCGAGACAGCTACGCTTATGGTGCTGTCGCCGCCGCGGCCTTTCTCGCCGCACAGCAACCCGGTTGCTACACGATGAATGACGTGCTGGGCCTGTAAACCTGCAATCAGCAACGTAACCAATCTGGTAACAGATTGGGCGAGCAACCAGCGACTCTCCTGAAGCGTCACCGCTTCAGCTACCCAGCGACATTGGGTCGCAACCGTCATTTGTCTGGCGACACCACACGCTCGGGCAACTCGTACAGGATCGCATTGCCCTCCTTGCCCACGACCTGGACGATCCCGCTTCGTCTCAGGAAGTAGGCCACCTTGCGGGCCAGCGGACGGCGGATGCCAGCGGCCTTCGCCAGGTCTGCGGTCGTGAAGGGCTCGGTCCGCCACGGCGGAAACACGGCCTCGGGAATGAGGTCGAGCAGGTCGTCGACCGTCTTCAGAGACGTCCGCCCGGTCACTTCCGACAGCAACCGATCCTCCACCACGTATCCCCGGCTCCTCCACCGTTTCTTTTCGGCCGGTAGCCGGTACTCATCCTGCATCGTCAGCAGAACCTCAAGCTCCAGTCTCGGATGAGGAAACACGTCGACGAAGTGGACGAGATCGTCAAAGAGATTCCACACGGTCTGCTTCCGCGGACTCTTGCGACTCGAGACGACCGGTCCTTCGGGGACCTCTCGCTTCAGGAGTTGCTTCCGCGCTGCAAGCGGCTTGACCACCAGGACGTCATGAGATTTCAGGAGCCGTCGGATCTTCGGACGAATCGCCCCCAGGGGACCGTACTGGATTTCGATCAGCCTCTTTTCGTCGACCGCATCGATTCGGTACCCGTCAATCGCTACCTCGTGACAGGCCTCATCGGTCACGTAGAGCGACTTCAACTGGCGATGGATGCTGTGTTCCATGTGAACCCCTCCTTCTCCTCATCGGCAGGCGTCACCCAAGGCTTGTGGCCCAAAGGGGATCTCGGCATCATCAACAACCCGGCACGTCACGTCCTGGCGTGTATCCCCATGTCGAGACGGAATCCATGAGCACCACGCATCGGCCCCTTTCCCCCGAACTCTTCATCCAGCTTTCGGCGATGATGTTCCTCCAGTTTTTCATCTGGGGAGCCTGGTACGTCACAGCCCCCAACTACCTGAGCACGATTGGGTTCGAGGCGGGCGATTTCAGCTGGACCTACGCGGTCGGTCCCATCGCCGGCATGATTTCTCCATTTTTTGTCGGCATGGTCGCCGACCGGTTCTTCAGTGCCCAGAAAGTCCTGGGAGTGCTCCACTTGGGGGGAGGTGCCATCATGGTCGGAGCGACGATCCTGATGAAGCAGAACATTCCCTCGGCCAACACGATCAATATCTGCTTCTTCGGCTACATGCTGACCTACTTCCCCACGCTGGCGCTGACCAACACGCTGGCGATGAAGAACATAGAGGATCCCGAGAAGCAGTTTCCAGCGATCCGCGTGGCCGGGACCATTGGCTGGATCGTCGCCGGGCTGGCCCTTTCGGCGATGTCCTTTGACAAGACGATCGAGATGTTTTACGTCACCGCCGCATCGGCCTTCCTGCTCGGCTTCATCAGCTTCACGCTCCCCGATACGCCCCCCACGCAAACGGGCCCCGTCTCCGCCCGACAGATCCTGGGACTCGACGCCCTGGTTCTTCTCAAGAACCCGTCGTACCTGATCTTCCTGATCGCCTCGACCCTGATCTGTATTCCCCTGGCGTTCTATTACCAGATCGCCAGTCGCGTGGTCGAAATGACCGGCATGAAGATCGGCCAGACCATGTCGTTTGGCCAAATGTCCGAGATCTTCTTCATGCTTGTCATGCCGTTCTTCTTCAAGCGATTGGGCGTCAAGTGGATGCTCGCCGTCGGTATGCTGGCCTGGGTCGCCCGGTACGCGCTGTTTGCACTCGGAGCTCCGGACGAGATCGACTGGATGATCATCGGCGGCATCTTGCTGCACGGCATCTGCTATGACTTCTTCTTCGTGACCGGCCAGATCTACACCGACAAGGCGGCGGCCGATCCCATCCGCGCCCAGGCCCAGGGACTCCTCGTCCTGTTCACGCTCGGACTCGGCATGTTCATCGGCGCCAAGATCGCCGGCGCGGTGGAGACCAGGTACACGACACCAGAATCGAAAGCTCATGCCAAGACGGTCAAGGCCCTGGGCGAGCAGATCGCCGAGGCCGAACAGGCTAACGACCAGGCCACGGTCGACAAGCTCACCGCGTTGAAGAATACAGCTCGCCACGACGAATTGGCCGCCATCGAATGGAAGATGCTCTGGGGTTTGCCGGCCGCATTTGCCGGAGTGATCCTGTTGATCTTCTGTGTCGCCTTCAATGATCGCTCGGGATCTGAAGAGCCGGCCGACTCGCACGCCGCCGTCGTTAACGAGTCGCCGGACGGCGGAATGGAACCGGCCGAGGACGTTGACGCTGTCTGAGCGACACACCACACTGACCCCCACCACGCCCCTGCCCCCCAAGCACAAGGACCTCACTCGATGCGCCTGGCCGTCATTTCGCTGCTTGCCCTGCTCGTCGCCCCGCTCACGCCAGCCGCCGACGCGGCCAATTGGCCCAACTGGCGCGGGCCGTCGCAGAATGGCGTCTCCTCCGAGACCGGGATCCCAGCGGAATTCGGACCGGGCAAGAACGTGGCGTTCAAGGTCAAGCTGCCGGGCGCCGGCGGGGCCTCACCGGTCGTCTGGGACGACCAGGTTTATGTCACCAGTGTCGACGGTCAGAAGCTCCTGCTGCAGGCGTGGTCGACCGACGGCAAGCTCCGTTGGCAACAGCAGGTCGGCACGGGCAACAAGGTGGTGCGTGGCGATGAGGGCAATTCCGCCTCACCCTCACCGGTCACTGACGGCAAGCTGGTCTGGGCCATGATGGCCAATGGTGAAATCGCCTGTTACCAGGTCGATGGCAAGCCGGTCTGGAAGAAGGACCTGCGGCCCATCTACGGCCCCTTCAAGATCGCCTTTGGCCTGACCGCCTCGCTGATTCTCGAGGACGGAAACATCATCCTCCAGTTGATCCACGGGAGCCGGAGAGCCAAGCCCGAGGAGGACCAGGGGCTACTCGTGGCTCTCGACGGCAAGACCGGCAAGGAGACCTGGAAGCAAGTCCGCACCAGCGACGCCTACGACGAAAACAAGCACTCTTACACGTCTCCGTTCATCTACAGCGATGGCAAAACCAAGCTGCTGATCAGCCACGGTGCCGACTACACGATCGCCTACAACCCGTCCAACGGAACCGAGGTCTGGCGCAAGGGCGGACTCAACCCGCAGAACGATCCCAAGAAGAAGTACCACCGGACGCTGCGTTTCGTGGCCTCCCCCACCGCCATCCCCGGATTGATCGTGATCCCCACGGCCAAGAACGGTCCGGTTGTCGCCATCCGTCCGGGAGGAAAGGGAGACATCTCCACGGCCAAGAAGCTCCACGTCTGGACACGGCCCAACAACACCCCCGATGTCTCGAGCCCACTGATCCACAACGGCCTGGTCTACCTCTGCCGGGAAAACGGCAACCTGATCTGCATGGATGCCAGAACGGGTCAGGAGTATTACCACGAGCGGACTCACAGGCAGCGCCACAGGGCCAGCCCGGTCTACGTCGACGGCAAGGTAATCTGCGTCGCCCGCGACGGCATGATTTCGGTCGTCCAGGCTGGCAAGACCTTCAAGATGCTGGCCCAGAACAACCTCGGCGAGTCGATTGCCGCCTCGCCGGCCATCGCCGGTGGAACGCTCTACCTGCGAACTTTTGACTCGCTTTGGGCGATCCGCAAGTAGCAAACCGGCGCGCATCGGAAATGCTGATCTTGTCCGGGAGCCGCCAAATCGGCTATCTCCCCCACTCGCAAGATCTTCTCTCCACTCTCTCCTCTCTCCCACACCCCCCGGAGGGATCCGATGCGCTCTCACCTCGCGCTGACCGGACTCACACTGCTCGCCTTGGCCGCCCCCTGTGCCGCACAGGATGTGACGGCCGACTTTCCCTATGAGGCCACGATCAATGGCGACCAGGTGATCGTCCGCAGTGGCCCGGGCGGAAGCTACTATCCGACGGGGAAACTCAAGACCGGAGACCGTGTCACCGTGCACAGGCATGATCCTGGTGGTTGGTTTATGATTGCACCGCCTCCGGCCAGCTTCAGTTGGATCTCCGCCGACTCGATCCAGGTCGAGGGCTCGAAGGCCACCGTCACGGCCGTCAGTACGCCCGTTCGGGTCGGTAGCCGGTTTGATGACCACGAGCGAGACGTGGTCTCGACCAGACTCACCCGGGGTGACACGGTGGAGGTGATCGGACCGCCACTCGAAACCCGTGGCCAGCAATTCTATCGCATCAAGGCTCCGCGTCAGGCGTTTCGCTGGGTCTCCGGTGGCGCCGTAGCAGCGATCACCAGGGCCTCAACAGCCGGCCCATCCCAGCGGAGTCGCGACACCATCATCCAAGCCACCGGGACGGCAAATGGCGTGCGCCCGGCTCAGAGAGACAAGCCTAACAAGAGTACCGACGTTCGCTTCGAGACCAGTCCGATTGACAGGAAGCCCTACGACGCCCTCAAGGTGCTCGACCGGCGATTCGGCAGGATCGTCAGCCGCCCTCCGGCCCAATGGACATTGACGCCGCTCGAAAACGAATACCGCACCTTGATGAGCCAGCACTCGATTCCCGGTTTCAAGTCGCTCGTCAGGCAACGGCTCGCGGCCGTCAAGCGATATCGCACGCGCCAACAGGGACTCCTCGACATTGCCTCGCTGGCAAAATCCACGACGCGTCGGGACCAGACCATCAAGTCGGTGGGACACTCGGTTCCTCATCGAGCTCCGACGACGACACCGAAGCCACGAGCCGTGCCGAGTTTCACCGGAGCGGGCATCGTGCGACCCATCGCGGCTGGGCCGCGTTTGCCGTCACATGTCCTGGTGACTCCCGATGGTCGCCTGCTGACATTCCTCAAGCCGGCCCCTGGCATCAACATTTCTGCCTGGGTCAACCGCTCCGTGGGCGTGACCGGGCCGAGGCGCTTCGCGAAAAACCTGCAAGCCGACCTGCTCGTCGTGCAGTCTCTTCAGCCGGTGCGATTGAAGTAGACGTGTGCCGGGAAAAGCCACAGTCCACCAGCGCCCCCCTGAAGTGTCACCACTTCAGCTACGCGGCGTCACGCTGCCTTGGACACGGCTGGGCAGCCCCATGATTCGCAGGAATCCCTCGGCGTCGGTCTGGTTGTAGCTCCCGCCACCCTCCATGCTGGCCACCTCGGCGTCGTAGAGACTGTTGGGGCTACGACGGCCATCAACGCTGATGTTGCCCTTGTAGAGTTTCAACGTCACGGATCCGGTCACCGGCTCCTGGGCCTCGCGGATAAACGCCAGCAACGCGTCGAACTTCGGACAGAACCAGAATCCGTAGTAGACCATCTCGGCCACCTCGGGCGCGAGTCGGTCTCGCAGGTGCTGCAGATCTCGATCGAGAGTCAGCTGTTCCACGAGCCTGTGTGCCTCGTACAGCAACGTCATGCCGGGAGCCTCGTACACCCCACGACTCTTCATTCCCACAAAGCGATTCTCGACCATGTCGATCCGCCCCACACCGTTGCGGCCAGCTCGCGTGTTCAATTCCTGGACCATCCCCAGTGGGCTGTAGCTGTCGCCATCGATCGTGACCGGCACACCACTCTCGAAACCGATCTCAAGAGTCTCACCCTCCTCGGGAGCTTCCTGCGGCGAGATGGTCATGCCGAAGTCGACCAGTTCCACGCCGTTGACCTCAAGATCTTCGAGCTGTCCCGCCTCGTAGCTGATGTGCAGGCAGTTCTCATCAGAACTGTAGGGCTTCTCCACCGACGCCTTAACCGGGATCCCCTTCTCGTCGCAATAGGCGATCATCTCGGTCCGGCCCGGAAACAGGTCCCGGAACGCCTCGATACGCCATGGAGCGATCACGCGGACGCTGGGATCGAGCGCCTCGGCAGCGAGTTGAAAGCGGCATTGGTCATTGCCCTTGCCGGTGGCCCCGTGCGCGTATGCATCGGCCCCGACTTCCCGGGCCACTTGCAGACAGACCTTGGAGATCAATGGCCGGGCGATCGACGTCCCCAGCAGGTAGGGGCCCTCGTACTTGGCCTGCCACTGCATCACCGGGAACGCAAAGTCACGGCAGAGTTCCTCCTGGGCGTCAATGATCTGCGCAGACACGACCCCCTGAGTGTGGGCCTTTTCGAGAATCGCCTCGCGATCCTCGCACGGCTGCCCGAGATCGACGTACACGGCGTGCACATCGTAGCCCTCGTCCTTGAGCCAACCGAGGATGACCGAAGTATCCAATCCACCTGAATAGGCCAAAACGCAACTGGGCATGATTCCACTCCGCCTTTGCAACACGCCAGGTTCTGACGAGTGTCGTATCTTGAATTCGCGAACCATCGAGTATAGGCGGTCGCCAATGAGCCCCGTAGCCAATCTGGTGACAGATTGGATGAGTCACCAGCGCCCCTTCTGAAGTGTGACCACTTCAGCCGCGTGGCAAGACGATCGTCTCGAGTCCCTTGAAATGCCCTAGAGATTCTGAGAAGACTTCACCCCGCATCCCGGATGACCATGGAGACGGCTTGATGACCGCCAGCAAGGACGCCCTGCTCGCCAGTGACCACGCGCACCTGATCCACCCCCTGCACACGAAGGCCGGGCACCAGGACGCGCACATCTGGGTGCGAGCGCATGGCTCCACCCTCGTCGATGCCGATGGCCGCGAATACCTCGATGGCCTGTCGGGACTCTGGAACGTCGTCGCGGGACATGGGCGACAGGAGCTGGCCGACGCCGCCAGCCAGCAGATGATGACCCTCCCGTACTGCTCGGGCTACACCGGCAGCTCTAATCCGCACGCGATCCATCTGGCCGAGCGGATTGCCGGTATCACCTATCCCTCGATCAACCGGTTTTTCTTCACGTCCGGGGGTGGCGAATCCAGCGACACCAATTTCAAGACGGCTCGGTTTTACTTTCGCCAGATCGGCAAGCCCGAGAAAACCAAGGTCATCTCGCGTCAGTGGGCCTACCACGGCGTGACACTGGCAGCCATGAGTGCCACCGGGATCAGTGGATACTGGCCGATGTTCGAGCCACGTGTCCCCGGGTTTTCACACATCGCATCACCCTACCCCTACCGGTACGAGGCTCCCGAGGGAGTCAGCCCGGGCTTGGCCGCGGCCAATGAACTCGAGCAGAAACTCCTCGAGGAAGGCCCGGACACCGTGGCGATGTTTATCGCCGAGCCCGTGCAGGGAGCCGGTGGCATTTTGATTCCCCCCGACGACTATTTCCCACGGATCCGCGAGATCTGCGATCAGTATGACGTGCTGCTGGTGGCCGACGAGGTCATCACCGGTTTCGGTCGCACCGGCAAGATGTTTGGCCTGGAGCACTGGGGAGTCGAGCCCGACATGATCCAGTACGCGAAGGCCATCACGTCGGGATATTTCCCGCTCGGCGGCACCGGGGTCAGCGACAAGATCGCCGCGGTGATCGACGACGCTGCCGATGTCTGGATGCACGCGTACACGTATAGCGCGCACCCGGTCGGCTGTGCCGTGGCCCTGGCCAATCTCGATATCATCGAGGGCGAGGACTTTCCGGCCCAGGCCGCCGAAAAGGGCCGCTACCTGCTCGACGGACTCCAGGCACAGATCGGCGATCATCCCCACGTCGGCAAGGTCCGCGGCCTTGGCCTGATGCTCGGTATCGAGATCGTCCAGGACCGGGACACCAAGGAAGACTTCCCGGCCGATGACAAGATCGGCGCCAGGATCCACCAGGCCATGCAGGACCACGGGCTCTTCACTCGCATGAGAGGCGACGTGATCTGCCTGGCTCCGCCTGTGGTGATCACCACGGCAGAACTCGACCGGATCATCGAGTCCGTCACAGCGGCCATCGGCGATGTATTGGGCGGCTGAACCCGCTGACGTTGCTAGGATCCCGTCGCCACCTTCGTATTCACGATCTGGCTGTCTCGGAATCCCAGCCTGCAGGCCACGAACCGGATCGTCCTGCCCGCCGGCACGCTGACCGGACCGGTATACAGTCGCCAGCGAAGTCTCTGCCCCTTGCCTTTGGCCCCCGCGGCTCGAACAGCCGGCAGCGCGTACGCAATGGATGCTCCCGGAGTCTGGCAGGAGGCTTCGACCCGGAAGCCTCCATTGCCATCGCCCCAAACCTTGACCTCGGGCTTGCGGGCCTGCTCGTACACGTTGCTTGGCCGCATCGCCTCGACCAGCAGCGGCTCGGGAACGAGCCCCTGGTCGCCAATCTCCTCCTGCCACGTCTCGAGCCGTTGTCGCAACCTCGCCAACGTCTCCTGGTGCCCCGCCTCGCCTGCCAGGTTGTGCACCTCGTGCGGATCCGTCTCCAGGTCGTACAATTCCTCGTCCGGCTTCGTCGGCTCGAAGTATTGTCTCAAGGCAACCGTATCCAGCTGTCCGGAAGCATGCAGCCGCCGCATGTCGATCATCGTGGGCATCTTGTTCATGTAGTCGATGTTCTGAGCCCGTGTGCGTCGCGGCATGAGATTGCGGATGTACTTGTACCTCCTGTCACGCACAGCCCGGATCAAGTCGATCGCTTCGTCCATGCGATCACGGTGAGCGAACAGGTACTTGCGGGGCTTGGCCGTGTGCCGTCCGAGAATCACCTGCCCGTGCATATGCGAGGGTGGTGTCACACCCGCCAGCGAAAGCACGGTGGGCGCAAAATCGAGAAAGCAGACCAGATCGTCCCGCGTCGTCCCTTCTGCCACCTGGCCTGGCCAACGAACAACCAGCGGCACATGAATCCCGGAATCGTAGATCCAGCGTTTGCCTCGAGGCAGTCCGGCTCCATGATCGCCCCAGAACATCACGACCGTCTCTTCGGCCAGTCCATCGGCCTCCAGTTGAGCGAGAATCTCACCAACCTGCGCATCCATCAGCGAGATGATGTCGTAGTACCGGGCCCTGTCGCGTCGGGACGCCGGCGTATCGGGGATGTACGGCGGCAACTTGGCCTTCTCAGGATCGTGCACGATCCTGTCAAAGCGTGTCCGGATCTTGCTTTCGTGTGAGATCGTGAGGTTGATCACGCTGAAAAACGGCTGGCCCTTCGCACGACCTCGCCAGTCGCGAATGTTGCGGCCGTTCTGGTCCCACGCCGTGCGGGGCGATTCGAAGTTGTAGTCGGTCTTGGATCGATTCGTGCAGTAATACCCCGCTGCTCTCAACGCCTCGGTGAAACACTTCACGTGAGGCGGTGGCACGATGCGCGACCTCATGTGCTGGCTGCCGATCGAGACGGGGTAGACGCCGGTGATCAGCCCCGAGCGTGCCACGGCACAAACGCCCGCGTGGGAGAAGCAGTGTCGAAAGACCACCCCCTGCCGGGCAAGGCCGTCGATGTGAGGGGTGGTGGCGTAGCGATCACCGTAACATCCCAGGTCCGGGCTGATGTCTTCACAGCTGATCCACAGGATATTGAGCCGCTTCGTCTCGCCCGCGAGCACCTGGGAAGTCACCAGTTGCAGGACAAGAGCCAGCCACACCATGCGATGAGTCCGCGTCATGGCTTGCCCCCCGTGGTCGCCCTGTCGATCCGACGCAACGCCTCAGCAGCAGCTCCTCTGACGTGGTAGTCCTTGTGCCGGGCGGCTTTCTGCAACGCGGGTCGAGCCTCTCTGGCGTCTGGCCCGATCCGAGCCAGGAAGTCGGCCGCCGCACATGCGACACCACGGTGTGGGTGCTCGAGGCCTCGTGACAGGATGGGCACGCCCTTGCCAGACTGCCCCAGTCGGCACAGAGCATAGGATGCTGCGAGTTGAACGCCGACTGACCTGTGGCCAGACAATTGTTCGAGTCGATCGCGGACCGCCCGGGTCCTGGACGACTTGTGAGCGAGGTCGCCCAGACCACTCGCAGCCCAGTAGAGGACAGCCGGGTCGGCATGCCGCAGTGCTTCGGCCAGCGGCTTGACGGCCGAGACGCCAAACGACGGCAGCGTCAGGATCGCCCTCAGGCGTTTCGTCCGCGACGGACTCGACAGCTCTCGTGTCCAAGCCGACAGGTCACGGCCGGCGATCCGAGACTTGGGGGCGTCATCCTGCTTCTCGGCGCCAGCACATGTCCCCATGACGGACGGCAACCACAAGACGGTCAGCCAGCCGGCCAGCATCCACCGTGTTCGTCGGCGCGCCATCACTCTTGCTCCCTGCCCTCAGTTTCCAACGACTCTCTCCAGGCGCGGGCGTGATACGGCCGCCACTTGGTTCGCGCCACGCTAACCGGTCACCAGGGGAAAACCTCGCTGGTGCCATTCGCCGATGCCACCGTCCATGGAGATAACCCTGGTGTAACCCATCTGCTGCAACGCATCACCGGCCAGGGCCGACCGATAGCCGCCCCCACAATACAGAACGATCTCGTCCTCTCGATTGGGAATCACCTTCTCGATGTCCCGCTCGATCACCCCCTTGCCCAGGTGAATGGCGCCGGGCAGGTGAGCCATCGCCCACTCGGTGTCCTCGCGAACATCCACCAGGTGAAAGCTGTGGCCCGCATCGAGCCACTCCTTGACATCCACCGTGGTGCATTCTCGCACGCGTGTCTTGGCATCGTTGACGAGATCGAGAAACCCGCCGGAGTGATTTTTGGCCATGTCGAGATCTCCTGGTTGATAGCAACTCGGCCCATCCTAGCGATGCCCGTGAGAGGACGAAACGGGCGTGTGGCCCGCATCCTCTCAACGTGTCAGAATGAGCGGATCGCGATGGATCTCCCTTTCGGTGCCGCAATCCGTGTCCGATCCTGCTTCCAGCAAGAGCTCTGAACTGGCCCGTTACGAGGATGTCGGCAACGACTACCTTGAACGCAGACGACTCAGGCCGACTGCCGGCTGGGTCCTGCTGTGGGCACTCGGCGTCGGTGCCGTGATCTCCGGAGACTTCTTCGGATGGAATTACGGCCTGAGGCATGCGGGATTCAATGGACTCGCCGTCGCGACATTGCTCATGGCCGCAATGTATGTCTGCATGGTGTTCACCATCGCCGAACTCTCGGCCGCCCTGCCCCACGCCGGCGGATTCTTCTCATTCACGAGGAACGCACTTGGCCCGCTGGGCGGCTTTCTCTGCGGCCTCACTGACACCATCGAGTACGTCATCACGCCCGCGGTGATCGTCGTGGGCATCGGCAGCTATCTCAATGCGGTCGTCTTCAGCGACCCGGCGGACGCCCCAGGGTGGCTGCCGCTGGTGTGGTGGATCCTGGCCTACGCCGTCTTTGTTGTCATCAACATCCAGGGCGTCGAATTGACGCTCAGGCTGGGGCTGCTGGTCGCCGGCCTGGCCGCAGCGGTGCTCGTCGTGTTTTACGTGGCGACCATGGTGACCGGTGAGTTCGATACCGATCTGCTCTACAACATTCCCCCCAGCGAAGGTCACACTGCCAGAGGACTTCCGCACGGCTGGCTCGGTGTCTTCTCGGCACTCCCGTTTGCCATCTGGTTCTACCTGGCAATCGAGCAGCTGCCGCTCGCGGCCGAAGAATCTCACGACGTGGTTCGCGACATGCCCCGCGCCCTGCTGCTGGGAATTGTCACTCTCCTGGCACTCTCGCTCCTGACCCTCGTGCTGAACACGGGAGTCGGCGGAGGTGCCCTGGCCCTGTCCCGGTCCGACGCACCGCTCGAGGACGGGTTCCGTGCCGTGCTTGGCAACAACGCCACGAGCCAGGTACTCGGCGTTGTCGCTCTGACCGGCCTGGTCGCCAGTTTTCACACGATCATCTATGCCTACGGGCGCGTCCTGTTCGCCCTGTCTCGGGCCGGGTACTTCCCTCGCTGGATCTCGATCACGGGCAGACGACAGACGCCATGGGTCGCGTTGCTCCTGGGGGCCGTCGTCGGACTCGGGCTGGCCGCCGCGATTCACTTCAGTCAACTGGCCGAGGACGCGGAGACAGCCGCGCGCGAGGCCTCCGGCAGCGTGGAAGCGACCGCCGCATCGTCGCCGGTGACCGTCGGGGCCGTGCTGCTCAACATGGCCGTCTTTGGAGCTGTCCTTTCCTACATCCTCGTCATGATCAGCTATATCGTTCTGAGACTCCGGCGGCCCGAAATGGACAGGCCCTACCGCAGTCCCCTGGGAATGCCCGGTGCGGTCATCGGAACCGTGCTGGCCACAGTCGCGCTCGCAGCGACGTTTTCCGTTGAGGACTTCCGTCCGGGAATGTATGGCGTCGCCATCTTCCTGGTCATCGGACTCGCCTGGTTCCTGTGCTACAGTCGACATCACCTGGTGGCCCAGGCCCCCGAGGAGGAAGTCGCCTTGATGGCTGCGGCAGCCTCCGAACTGGCCGGAAACAACCCGCCACCCGACCCCGACGAGACGGATTCGCCCGCATGACCACAGACCCCTATGACCAGGTCCGCAGGGGGCTCCTGGCTCGAGAGGACCTCGAGTCGTGTGTCGCCGATGGCAGCATCGACACGGTGCTCGTGGCCTTTCCCGATCTCTACGGGCGGCTCGCCGGCAAGCGATTCGATGCCGGCTTCTTTCTCTCCGAGGTCGCCGATGCGGGAACACACGGTTGTGATTACCTGCTGACGGTCGACATGGAAATGGAACCGGTCGCGGGATACGACTTCGCCAACTGGGAGAAGGGATACGGCGACGTCCATCTCGCCCCGGATCTCGACACACTGCGTCACGCCGCCTGGCTGGACCGATCGGCGATCGTGCTCTGCGACGTCCACGACGACAGCCACGGGCTGGTCGATGTCGCCCCACGCAGTCTTCTGCAACGCCAGGTGACATCCGCCGCCGACCAGGGCTTTGTCGCCCAGGCTGCCTCGGAACTCGAGTACTACCTGTTTCGGGATTCGTATCGAGAGGCCCACGAGTCCGGCTACCGCGATCTCACCGCCGGGGGCTGGTACCTCGAGGACTACCAGTTGCTTCATGGAGGTCGGGACGAGGACGTGCACGGGGCGGCGCGACGTCATCTCGCGGCATCGGGAGTCCCGGTCGAGAACACCAAGGGGGAATGGGGGCTCGGCCAGCACGAGCTTAACATTCGCTACGCTCCCGTGCTCGACATGGCCGATCGGCACGTGCTGCTCAAGCAGTGTCTCAAGGAGACCGCGGCTGACGCGGGAGCCGCGGTCAGCTTCATGGCCAAGTTCGACGCCGAACAGGCCGGTTCCAGTTGCCACGTCCACATCAGCCTGTGGCAGAACGGCCGCAATGCGTTTGCCGGCGATGATCAGCTCGGCCCCATCACCTGCAGCAGCACGTTCCGGCACTTCCTGGGCGGATTCATGCAACACGTGCCCGAACTGATGCCGTTGCTGGCTCCGACGGTCAACTCGTACAAGCGATACCAGTCGGGATCATGGGCGCCGACGCGGATTGCCTGGAGCCACGACAATCGCACAGCCGGCTTTCGGGTCGTCGGGCACGACCAGTCCCTGCGTGTCGAATGCCGCATCCCCGGTGCCGACTGCAATCCGTACCTGGTCTACGCCGCGGCCTTGGCGGCCGGGTTGGACGGAATCACTCACCAGGTCGAGCCTCCCGCCCACTTTGATGGAGACGTCTACCAGTCCGATGAGGTGGCGGCAGTGGCTGCGAGCCTGCCGGAGGCCACCGATCGGTTCGATAGCAGCGACTGGTGCCGCAGCACGTTCGGTGACGCCGTGGTTGACCATTACACGCACTTCTTCCGGACCGAGCAGGCCGCCTTCGATCGCGAGGTGACCGACTGGGAGCGTCGGCGGTACTTCGAGAGGATCTGAGTGAGAAAGCCTGGGGGAGAGAGTCGAGAGCACATGACGGCATCCGGCACGATCGATTCCGCCCCGTTGATCGGGGTGACGACATATGGTCGAGACGAGGACGACAAGTTCTCGTTGCCGACCCAGTACGTCGCCGCGGTCCGTCGAGCGGGTGGCATCCCGGTCCTCCTGCCGCCCGGGGAGACGTTGGTCGCACAGCTGTTTGCTCGGCTCGATGGGATCGTGCTGGCGGGAGGTGGCGACATCGACCCCGAGTTGTACGGGGGGCGGCTGCATCCGGAGGTTTACATGGTGGACCCCGAGCGAGATCAACTCGAACTGAATCTCACCCGGCAGGTTCTCTCGCACAACATGCCCACGTTGGCCATTTGCCGAGGAGCGCAGATGGTCAATGTTGCCCTGGGAGGCAACCTGCATGAACACCTGCCCGATGTCGTCGGAGACCGCATCGCCCATCGCATGCCACCCCGGGAACCAACACCTCACAAGGTGCGAATGGTCGCAGGGACGCGGCTCGCGGACATGCTCGTCCAACCGACCTTTGAGGCGGCGTCGTGGCACCACCAGGCCATCGACCGGGTCGGCCGCGGCCTGACCGTGGCGGCCCACGCACCAGATGGCACGATCGAGGCCGTCGAACTGCCCACCCACTCCTGGCTGCATGCCGTGCAGTGGCACCCGGAACTCACCGCCGAGGTGGATACGCTGCAACAGACCCTTTTCGATGAACTTGTCGACGCCTGCGAAACCGACATGACAACCCGTGGCGAGACCCCGGGTGAAGGAGAGATCACGTGACCGGACGACTGGATGGCAAGGTGGCCCTGGTGACCGGGGCCGGAGGAGGTATCGGGCGAGAGACCTGCCGGCTGTTTGCCGCCGAGGGCGCCAGGATCGTGGCAGTCGACATCAACGAGTCCGCCTGTCACGAGACCGTCTCCGAGATCGAAGCGTCTCACCCCGACCACGCCATCAGTGTGACCGCCGACGTTTCCAGCCCAGAAGAGTCAAAGGCCATGGTCGCGGCCGCGGAAGAGACCTTCGGAGGGCTCCATGTCCTCTTCAACAACGCCGGAATCATGGACCCGGCCGATGGAGACGCCATCGACACGACGCTGGACACTTGGAATCGCACGCTTGCCATCAACCTCACCGGAGTCTACCTCGGATGCCAAGCGGGGATTCCGGCGATCTTGAGGAGCGGAGGTGGCTCGATCATCAACACGGCCTCTTTCGTCGCCCTGATGGGAGCCGCGACTCCCCAGCTTGCCTACACGGCCAGCAAGGGAGGTGTGCTGGCGATGACCCGCGAGCTCGCGATCATCCACGCCCGGCAGAACATCCGCGTCAACGCCCTCTGCCCCGGACCGCTCAGAACCGAGATGCTGATGAGCTTCCTGGACACCGACGAGAAAAAACACCGTCGTCTCGTGCACATCCCGATGGGTCGGTTCGGCGAGGCTTCAGAGATGGCCCAGGCCGCCCTCTACCTCGCCAGCGACGAATCCAGCTACGTCAACGGTACCGAATTCGTCGTCGACGGTGGCATCACCTCTGCCTACGTCACCCCCGAATGACCCGGCATTGGGAGTCAGAGCTTGAACAGTGAATGGTGACAGGTGGCATCGCCATCATCGGACTGCCTTTGAGGCCACTATTCACTATTCAAGCTCTGCCCCCACGACGAGCGCGGTGGCACGGCACCAACCGGCGCTGGCCTGGGCGATCTTGATCGGGAGACATGAGACAAGGAATCCGTGAGGCGTCGGGAGCTGGTCGAGATTGGCCAGCTTCTCGATCTGGCAGTACTCGCGGGTGATCCCCGCAAAGTGCGCCGGCCAGATGTGGCGACCATCACCGGTCTTCCTGAAGTCACCCACCATATCGGCAAACGGCCGATCGATCGTGTAGGCGTCGATCCCGATCACTCGGACACCCTGCTCAACCAACCAGAGTACGCCGTCTCGTCCCAGCCCGGGCTGTTCGAAATACTCCGGAGAATCCAGCCGACGATCAGCACCAGTCCACAACAACACGATATCTCGAGGGGCCAGGGTGTAATCAATGGTCTCGAGTGCCGATTCCAGATCGGCGACCGTGATTTCCTGACCGGGATCCATGTGTCGCACATCCAGCCGCACGCCCGGGGCGAAACACCAATCCAGCGGCACTTCGTCGATCCGACGCGCCGGCTTACCCTCGGAAAACGCCCCATAGTGATAGGGAGCATCCACGTGAGTGCCGGTGTGGGTAATCGCCTCGATCTTCTCGATCGCCCACCCCTGTCCGTCCGAGTAGACCAGGTCTTCGGATTCGACCCCGAAGAATTGCCGCATCTGCTGCAGGCCCTCGTCGGCGTGAGTCACGTACTGGATCGACGCCGGCATCGGCTCGCTCACCGCGGCGTCTTCCAGCGGCACCGACAGGTCAACCAGCGTGAGTTCACTCAGCCGTTTCAGCAGGTCGTCCATCACACCTCGTCTCCGCCTGTCTGCCCGTCGCGAGATGTGCTCGGCGTCTCTTCGGGAAAGAACAGGTCATCGTCACTGATGTCCGGAATCCCCACGACGAGGACTCTCATCCTCCCACGCGCCCCGTGAACGACTCCGGGGGGAATGTGAACGACCGATCCGGCTCGCACGGGGTGCTCCTCGCCATCAAGCACGACACTCCCTTCGCCTTCGAGCACGTAATACAGCTCAGTTCCCACCTTGTGAAAGTGTTCGCGGGCCCCGTCGATATCGACGGCGTGCGCCCACGCGGCCAGGCCCCTGTCGGCGTCCTGTCGGCTCAGCAACAGGTGCCTCCAGCCACAGGTGCTCCGTTCTCGTTCTGACGTGTCCTCGTGACGCACCAGCAGGGCGGGGTTCATCAATGTTGTCCCTTTCAGAAGCAGGCAGGCAACCGGGTCAGTTTTCGCCAGCAGGCGAGGCGCCCGGAAACCGACGAGACTAGGTAGTCTGCTTTTCCTTCGCTTTGGCCGCCTGGTAGACCTCTTCCATCTCCACCAGCGACGCGTCCTGCACCGTCACTTGACGTTCGGCGAGTCCGGATTCGATCGCACGGAATCTCCGTTCAAACTTACGTGTGCTCCTTCTCAAAGCCTCCTCGGCATTGATCCCCCATCGTCGGGCGATATTGGCGAGCACAAACAGGACGTCACCAATCTCCTCCTCGGCCCGATCGCGCACGCCTTCGGGCAAGGTCGCATCGGGCACGACCATCGAGTCCACCTCGGCCGGCACCTCCGGCGCCTGGTCCCGGCCAAAGAGCTCCTGGTTCAGTTCCTCCAGTTCCTCCCGTAGCTTGTCGAAAAGCATCCGACGATCGGGAAAATCGTATCCGACGCGGGCCGCACGTGCGGTGATCCGTGCTGCGCGGGCCAGGGCGGGCAGGGAGACCGGAACGCCATCCATCACTCCCTCGCGCTGCTTCTCCGAGGTTTTCGCCCGTTCCCAGTGGCGCCTCACATCCTCAACCGTCTCGGCCGACGCGTCTCCAAAGACATGAGGATGACGATCCACCATCTTGGCGGTGATACCCTCCACGATCTCAACCAGGCCAAAGCGACCCTCGTCGGCTCCAATCTGGGCATCAAGCACCACCTGCAGCAGCACGTCCCCCAGTTCCTCGACGATTTCGGCATCGACTCCCGAGTCGATCGCCTCGAGCAACTCGTAGGTCTCTTCCAGGGTGTACGGCTTGATCGTCTCTAGCGTCTGTTCCCGATCCCACGGACACCCGTCGGGACCTCTCAATCGGGCCACCACTTCGCAGAAGCGGCCAAATGCGGGGAGCAGCGTTTCAAATGGCGGCGGTTGTCCGGGAGAACTGTTCATCGTTGTCGGTCGGTCGTGTAGGATGATGCCGCATGATAACGACTCGCTGTCCGAGATGGAGATCCGAGAGATGACACGCACCGTCCCCAGGCCTCACCAGTCCGACTCGACTCCTGCACGGGCACACCGGGTGTCTCGGCTCACCTGCTGGCTGGGAATCGCCCTCGTCGGCGCGACGATGATCGCACCTCTCTCCCTGTCTGCAGAGAATGCACGGGAAGCTCAAATCAAGGCTCGCGAAAAGGCCTTCATGGAGGCCATGTCCGGAACCACCCTGACCGGGTACTTCAGCGTGATTGGTGAAGAGAAGGACGGCCCCCCGAATTCCGACAGCTACCAGATCGCCAAGGTGACCAAGGGGGGGAACTTCTTCCTGTTCCACGCCAAGTTCGGGAAAGCCCAATTGCCGCCTTTGCCACTGAAGGTCGTCTGGGCGGGCAAGAAACCGGTGATCACCATGGACAAGATCGTGATTCCCGGTTTCGGGACGTTCAGCACACACCTGCTGATCGACGGAAACATGTACGCCGGAACCTGGTCTCACGGAGAGACCGTCGGACACATGTGGGGGACGATTGCCAAGACCAACAAGTCCGGCAAGGGCAAGAAGTCGGCCAAGTGATGTCGGCACCAGTTGCGATCGTCGACCAGCGCCAGGCGACTCTTTCCTTGTGGCTGGCCGTCATTGGCCCCTTCGGTCTGCTGTCGGCAGCCCCGGGTGCCGAGGACCTGCCACCGCTCGCGGATGTGCAGATCAAGTCCTCGCTCGATGGCACACCTCAGCCATCGCGGCTCTGGGTACCGCCGTCCGCGAGGAAGTCGCCCGCTCCCTTGCTCGTCTTCCTGCACAGCTGGAGCGGCGACTACCGTCAGAACAACTCGGCCTGGCTCAAGGAATCGGTCAATCGGGGCTGGATCTTCCTGCATCCGAATTTTCGCGGCCGCAATGACACGCCTGAGGCCTGCGGATCTCGACTGGCTCGACAGGATATTCTCGACGCCATTGATTGGACGCGAGCGAGATTCAAAGTCGACACGACTCGGATTTATCTGGCCGGGTCCTCTGGCGGCGGCCACATGGCCATGCTGATGGCTGGCCATTATCCGGATCGCTTTTCGGCCGTGTCGGCGTGGGTCGGGATCAGCGATCTGGCCGAGTGGTACCGTTTTCATCTCAAGGACGGCAAACCGCAGAATTACGCGAAGATGATCCTGGCGAGTCTCGGCGGCCCGCCGGGACAAACAGCACTCATTGACCGGCGGTACCGGGACCGCTCGCCCGTTTCGGTCCTGTCACGAGCAAGCGAGGTTCCCCTCGACCTGTGCGCCGGGGTACACGACGGCAAGACCGGTTCCGTCCCGATCCATCACACAATGCGAGCCTGGAATCTCGTGGCCGTCGCTCGCAAAGCACCGTCATCGGCGAGAATCAGCGACGAGGAAATGGAGCAGCTCTGGACTGCCGGTCGACTCAAGCGGCCCCAATCGGGTGAGAATCGGGAGGACGCCGAGTTTGGGCGGTTGATCCGGCTCAGACGCCGCACCGGAAAGTCCCGCGTCACGATCTTTGAAGGCGGGCACGAGGGTCTGTCCCGGCCGGCATGCCTCTGGCTGTCTCGACAACGTCGTGCCACCCGTCGCTAACGTTGAGCCGGCCGATCGGGCCATCCCTTTGATCGATACGTCGTTCGCAGGTTGCCCTCCAGGGTCACGAACAGAGACTCGACACCCTGGATGGCAGCGACCAACTTGGCCCCTGGCCTCGGACCCAGCACGCTGGCGGCCGATGCCAGGGCGTCGGCCGTCGTCGCGTCGGGCGCCATCACCGTGACACTTGACGCCCGTGTCAGGCCAATTCCTGTTCGCGGGTCCAGAATATGAGAATACGTTCGTCCGTCGATCGTCACCGACTGGTAGGCGTGGCCTGACGTGGCCACTGCCACATTGGACAATTCCACGACCTCGGGTTTCTGGAGGCGTGCTCCCGGCGGCCGTTTCAGCGATTCCACCTCGATCCGCCAACCTCGGCGACCCGGAGGCGGGTCGCCGACCCGGAGATCGCCGCTGCCATCGACGAGGGCGCAGGTGAATCCTCGCCGCACCAACACCTCCATGGCCCGGTCCACCGCGTAGCCCTTGGCGATACCCCCGAGATCCAGTCGCATGCCGTCCCGGAGCACCGTCGCCCGGCGGGACCGCTCGTCCACCTCCAGCAATCGAAAACCGACCCGGGAACGGGCCTCCCTGAGCCGATCCGCGGGCGGCAGCCGCTTCTGTCGCCGAGCTCGTCTCCAGAGCTTCGTCAGCGGTCCCACGGTGACGTCAAAGGCCCCTCCGGTGTCCCGGGAGATCCTCTGCGAGATGGCCAGGACACGGGCCAGATCAGGGCTCAGTTTCTGCGGCTGCCCTGCTCGAGCATGATCAAACGTCTTTCGCAACTCGCTGTCGGGACGATAGTCGCTGCACGTGCGGTCGATTTGCGTGACACGATCAAGTGCCGCGGCCGCAGCGGAGTTTGCGGCGTCCCTGGAGGCCCCATACAATACGACCTGAAAGTCGACTCCCATCACGCGTCGATGGTATTCCCATCGAGACAGGCGGACGGGCCGCACCAGGGGCTGGGGATCGGCCGATCGAACTGCCGAGGTGGAAGCGACCAGGCCGCAGGCGACCAGCGCGCTCCACCACGATGGTTTTCGAGTGCTCACAGCTCGCACCAGCACGACTCCATGCTCACATGAACAACGCCATGTCCAAACTAACGGCTGCCCCGATGCCACGTCACCCCTCCTTCCATCAGCACGGCTTGAGACGGCCCACACCCCTCGCGTGCTCGCGGCAGATCGTCATGGTGACAGCAGTCCTGACCGCCACCATGATGACCCAGGAACTGCAGGCCGCGCCCCCGTTGACCCCCAAGGAGGCGGAAGCAAAAACGGCCGCCGAGATGAGGGCGTACTCTCAGAAGATCCCCGGTACGACCGCGACATTTGGAATGGTGCCGATCCCCGGCGGGACCTATCTCATGGGAAGCCCGGCCGGTGAGGCGGATCGTGAATCCGACGAGGGCCCGCAGTTGAAGGTCAAGATCGAGCCCTTCTGGATGGGCAAGCACGAGGTGACCTGGGACGAGTATGACGTCTGGAGCTTCAGCCTCGACATCCAGCGACGCAAGCTCGCCGGAATCAAGCCGACTCCGCTCGACAAGACCGCCGACGCCGTGACGCGCCCGACCAAGCCGTACACCGACATGACATTTGGCATGGGGCACAACGGCTACCCGGCCATCTGCATGACACAGCTGGCGGCCAAGATGTACTGCCGCTGGCTCTCAGCCAAGACCGGGCACTTCTACAGGTTGCCAACCGAGGCCGAGTGGGAATACGCCTGCCGTGCCGGCGCCGCCACGGCCTATCACTTCGGAGATAATCCCAAGCTGCTCGGACAGTACGCCTGGTTTTATGACAACAGCGATGAGGCGTACCACAAGGTGGGGCTCAAGAAGCCCAACAAGTGGGGGCTTTACGACATGCATGGCAACGTCAGCGAGTGGGTGCTCGACGCCTATGACGCCAAGCACTACGGGCTGTTCGCCAAGACGCCACCTCCCCTGGCCACCCTGCAGTTGATCAAGCAGTCCAAGAAGCTCTATCCCAGGATCGTCCGCGGCGGGAGCTGGGACGACGATCCCGAGGAGCTGCGAGCGGCCAACCGAATCTTCTCGAGCGAAGACTGGAAGATGCAGGACCCGCAGTTACCCCAGAGCATCTGGTATCACACCGACGCGTTGTTCGTCGGATTCCGGATCATCCGACCGCTCAAGGCCCCCAAAGAATCCGTCCGCCGCAAGTACGGACTCGATGCACCGCCGGACATCAAGAACGACGACTGATTCCTGGGCCACCTGGATTGCTTACGACGCGAACACACGATCCATCCGCGTGGCGATGTCCTTGAGCCTTTCGGGGCCGCCACCTCCGACCTCGGCCGTGGCCCACCCCGAGAACTCAATCCGTGCCAGGGCCTTCATCACGGCCGGCCAATCGCAATCGCCGTCACCAATCTTCACTCCGAAGCCGGCGTAGGGTCCCTTCTGATTCTGTAGCTTGCGGCTGTATTCCTTGATGTCAAGTTTCTTGATCCGTGCTCCCAGTGCCGTGATCCACTGTTCGGGCCAACCGAATCGAACGACGTTGCCGACGTCGAAATAGACACCCGCCATCGGGCTCTTGAGTTCATCGACAAACCTCGCCGTCTCCAGCGGGCTCAACAGGAAGTTGTTCCACACGTTTTCGATCAGGATCTGAATTCCCAGGTCCTCGGCCAAAGGCAGGCACTTGCGAATCTCCGCCTGGGAACGTCGGTATGCGTCCTGGTAGGCCACCTGCTTGTTGCAGACGCCGGGCACCAGCAACACGCTGGTCGCTCCGTAAGCCTTGGCATCGCGAATCGCTCCCAGGAAACTCTCGCGGCCCTGGTCTCTCACGTTTTTGTCCGGATGAGACAGTGGCTTACCCCAGTGGTCGTATCCGACCACGCCGTGCACGACCAACCCGGTCTTGTCCTGGGCCTTTTTGACCTCGTCGTGATCCAGCCGCCCAGTGACGTCGACCCCGTCAAACCCGGCATCAACCAGCAACTGAAACTTCTCGGCAACCGTGCCATTACCAGCCACCATGCCGTACTTGGCTGCCTTCTTGAGCTTCACCCTGGCCAGGTCTCGCTCGGCAGCCGCCAAGCGGCTCTTGCCTGTTGCAATAACGGCGGCTGTCGCTGCCAACGTGGAGGTGCCCAACAGGAAATCACGCCGGTCGATGTTCTGTGTCACGTGTCTGTCATCCAGAAAACGGGGGCCGGGAATCGATGATCCTTCTTCAGGGGATCGTATCGAGCCGCGCGATGCAAATCCTGTCCGGAAGTCGCTCGCCGCGACGAATTCTCATCTGTTATCCTGATGATGGGTTTGGCGGCATGATGTTGTCATGGACACGAAGACGTTGTCCCGTGTTTTCCGTCATTCCACCGATTCCGAACCAGACACTCCGCACTCGCCAGACGAATCCGGCCGCGGCCCCAGGAGATTGCATTCATGACCACCACACGACGCGATGCGCTGAAGAAGACAGCGGCCACCCTGGGTGGGGCGGCTCTGGCATCCCTCCAGTCCGGTGCTTTTGCGGGTCAGAGCACCGAGACCCTGAAGATCGGGCTGGTCGGTTGTGGTGGACGGGGCGGCGGCGCAGCAGTCAACGCGCTCTCCGCAGACCCACACACGCGGTTGACCGCGCTGGGCGATGTGTTTGGCGATCGACTGGAAAGAAAGCTGACCGCCTTGAAGAAATCCGGTGTTGGCGATCGCGTCGACGTGGTGCCCGAGATGCGGTTCAGCGGTTTCGACAATTTCAAGCACGTCGCTGACAACTCGGACGTCGTGCTGCTGGCCACACCTCCCCACTTCCGTCCCCAGCATCTCAGGTACGCGGTGGAAGCCGGCAAGCACGTCTTCGTGGAGAAGCCGGTGGCTGTCGACGCTCCGGGAATCCGCAGTGTGATGGCGTCCTGCGAGATGGCGGCCAAGAAAAACCTTTCGATCGTCTCAGGCCTGTGTTGGCGGTATCACCAGGGGATGCGCGAGACGTTCGCCCGCGTGCTCGATGGGACCATCGGAAATATCACCGCCCTGCAATGCAGCTACAACAGCGGCGGGGTCTGGGACCCAAGAGTCACGCGTGACAAGTGCAAGAGCGACATGGAGTACCAGATGCGCAACTGGTACTACTACACATGGCTCTCGGGTGACTTCAATGTCGAACAGCACGTCCACAGCCTCGACAAGATGGGCTGGGCCATGGGCGACAAGCCCCCGCTGCATGCCAGCGGCAGCGGCGGACGGCAACAGCGGACCGAGGACAAGTACGGCAACATCTACGACCACTTCAACATCGTCTACGAGTACGAGAACGGTGTGAAGGCCTTCGCTCGTTGCCGCCACTTCCGTGGATGCGCCAACGATGTGACCGACCACATTTTCGGCACCAAGGGCCGGGTCGACGTGATGCGGCACCGCATCTACGACATGGCGGGCAAGGAGGTCTGGCGTTTCAAGGGTCGTGCCAAGTCGATGTACCAGGTGGAGCACGACGAGTTCTTCGCCAGCATCCGTTCCGGAAAACCGATCAACAACGGCGACTACATGAGCAAGAGCTCGATGCTGGGCATCATGGGCCGCATGGCGGCCTACACCGGCAAGCAACTGACCTGGGACCAGGTCATGAACTCCAAGCTCGACCTCAAGCCGCCGGGATACGAGTTTGGGAAGCTCGACATGCGTCCCATCGCTGTCCCGGGTGTGACACCGTTCGTGTAGCCCGCCGGGTCTCAGATTCGCATCTGGCACCCCAGGACAGACACCAACGGCTGCATGCGGCTGGTCAGTCGGTCGTGGCTTGGCCTTCGGTGGCGCCTCTCCGAGCGAGCTCTCCCTGCTTTTTGAGCTTGAGGTACTCCTGGATCATGCCACGGTTGACCTCGACATACGTCGTGTAGTTGGTCCCACCCAGGTCAAAAACCTGTCCGATCACACGGGTGGCCTCTTGCTTCTGCGGCCAGGACATGCGTTCCCATCGGTCGAGTACGTCGAGAGCACGGTTAGTGGTTTCCAGGTCAATGGGCTTGGCCGCAATCTGCTGGCCGAGGGCCCGCTGTCCTTCCGGTTCCCACCACTGGGCTCGCTCGGTCTCCCTGGGCAGAGCCCACCAGAACACGCTGGCAACGACGCCGAGGAGGACCAGCACTGTGGCGATGGTGCGACGAGGAGACCAGCCATGTCCATCCTGGTTTGTCTCCCTGGACGCTCCGTCGGGCCCACCGGGCCCCGGCAGCGTGACCTGGCGGTAGATCTCCTCCACGTTGCTCATCGCGCCTCCGTCAGCTAGTCGCCAAAGGCATCGTCAAACCGGTGCCCGGAGGGAGCAAAATCAACATTCTTGACAAATTGGCACGCCTCGGCGGCCCCCTGCTCGCGGTCCATGCCGATGTCCTCCCACTCGATCGACAGTGGCCCCTGGTAGTCGATGGCGTTGAGAGAACGAATGATCTCCTCGAACCGGACGCCGCCACGCCCCACGCTGCGGAAGTCCCAGCCGCGTCGGGCATCACCCCAGACCAGGTGACTGGTCAGGATGCCGGTCCGGCCATTGAGCGTCACCGAAGCGTCCTTCATGTGGACGTGGTAGATGCGATCCGGGAAGAATCGGATGAACTCGACGGGGTCGACTCCCTGCCAGATCAGGTGGCTCGGATCAAAGTTGAAGCCGAACTCCTCGCGGTTGTCCAACGCCTGCAGAGCTCGTTCGGCCGAGTAGATATCAAACGCGATCTCGGTCGGGTGTACCTCGAGGGCGAACTTGACCCCGCACTCCTGGAACACGTCCAGGATCGGATTCCATCGCTCCGCGAGCAATTCGAAACCGGCGTCAATCATCGCCGGAGGCGTCGGAGGGAAATCATAGATCAGGTGCCAGATGCTGGACCCGGTGAAGCCGTTGACGACATCCACTCCGAGCTTCTGGGCGGCTCGGGCCGTGTCCTTCATCTCCTGGATCGCACGCTCGTTGACTCCGTCGGGATCACCATCGCCCCAGACGTCCGGCGGCAGGATCGCCTGGTGCCGCTCGTCTATCCGATCGAGTACGGCCTGGCCGACCAGGTGGTTGGAGATCGAGAACAACTGGAGGTCGTACTTCTCGAGCAGGTCACGCTTGCGCGAGCAGTAGGTGTCGTCCTCAAGTGCCTTCTGCACCTCGAAGTGATCCCCCCAACAGGCCAGTTCCAGGCCATCGTAGCCAAAGTCCTCCTTGGCCTTCTTGCAGAGTTCTTCCAACGGCAGATCGGCCCATTGGCCGGTGAACAGCGTGACGGGACGAGCCATATCGAGTCCTTTGTCTCTTGCGTTGTCTATCTGTCTTGTTCGATCGGCCGGGCAAGCCAGCCGCCGCCGACTCAATGCCGTGGCGTCCCGTGGCGCATGGTCCGCGGGCCAACATCGGTGCGACAGGTCAAACTAGTTTTGACAACTCGCAAAGTCAACGACCCGCCAGCGGTACGAGGAGCACCTGACGGTAGGTGATTCCCCCGGCGACACCATCGAGTGCCACATGCCCACTGGCGGGTAAATCCGGATCGGACACGTTCGTCTTGAGCACCGATCGGCCGTTGATCACGACCTCGACCTGCTCCCCGTCCACGGTCAGCTTCAACGAGTTCCACTCGCCGGTCGGCTTGACGGCGTTTGACGACGGGGGCGCGACGCCGAACAGGGCTCCCGTCGAAAACTGATCGGCCGCGACCCCCGCGTCGCTCGACAATTGCACCTTGACGGCCTCGGAGTTGGGATCACCGCTTCCCCCGTACCGGAAAAACACGCCGCCCTGCCCCGTTTCGCCCTCGGTTTTCCATTCCAGCGTCAGCACGAATGCGGGCATGTCCTTCGGCGAGACCAGCAGGCTCCCGGCAGCCCGACCCGGGGTCGCCCGAACCGCCGATCCCTTACGTTCCCAGGCTCGACCTCCCCGCTTGGTCCATTTTTCGAGCGAGTACAGCGATTGCCGAGCCTGGGAAACGCCGTCCGAGGCCGTACTCCCGGCATAGGACGTTTCAATCTTCTCCAGCAACGGCAACGCACGCTCGGGTCGGTCACGGCCAATTTCAGCTTTCGCCTCTTCAAGCAGCCTCAGCCCCCGCCGATCCACAAACTGCTTGCCCGAATCACCGGCGCGTGCCAATCGCCTCGCAGCCGACGTGCCACGTCCCTTCAGATCGTGGTGGAGAAACACTCCGAGCCTGAGTCTCGGTTCCGTGTCGGCGGGTTTCAACGTGCCCTCGACCATCGCAACCAAGTCACTCGCTGCCATTTTGACCAACGGGCGTTCGATCGGCTTAGCCTGTCCCTTCGCGACCAGCACACCATCTTCGAATCTCACGAACTTCAGACGCACGCTGCCGATGCGAACCGGGTCGTCCGGTTTCATCTCAGACGCCACCCGACGCGCGTCGACCCAGAATGCCTCGATCAACTGCAATTCTTCACGATCCCATGTCAGCAGCTCAGCCCATTGCGAGAGTGCCTTGTCGCTGGCGGCCTCGGCCAGGTAGGTCTTCGCCGCCTCGTAATCTCGGTTTGCCAGGAGGGCCTCGAGTCGACGCATGTGAGTCGTCAGTGCCAGGTCGGGCACTCGGCGGGGCTTGACGGGCTTCGTGTTCTTGGTGGTCTTCTTGTCCGTGCCGACCAGCGACTTCGGATCGATCTTGAGTTTCTCGGCTGGCGTCCTGGCCGGTTTCGCAGTCGTTTTCTTGTCGCCCCTGGCCACCACTTGCCGAGGCGGAGCAGGAACTCCCACGACACGAGCGCCCCGGAACGGGTGCTCATGCAGTCGCACCATCATCAACGGGTCACCGTCCTCGGGACCTCGACGGTAGACGAGCCAGCGTTCGTCGTCGCTGACGGCGAATTGCCGTGACAGTCTGTCGTCGGTGTATTCGGGAAGATCGAGTTCGGCCACCGTCTCGTCCCGATTGAACAGGCCGCGCAGCGACGACCTGCGCCACCTGAGCAGGACTTTGCCGTCAAAGGTGTATTGCCTGAGACCATCGGCCGAGAGACTGGGGCGGATTCCCGGCAGCGCGATCGTCGCTGCCGGACCGAAGTCCGATTCGAGATCGGCGCGTGAGGCGTGCAGCGTCACTCCTCGCCCATCGGTCTCTTCGACCCAGTAGAGGTGCAGACCGCTCGAGGAGATCTGTGAGGCCGTCCACCTGGGTGTGGTCTTGCTGCTGGATGCCAGGCCATGCTTGTCGTCAAACGGCTGAAGCGGTCCCCCTCGGATCGCTCCCCAGATAGCTGCCTTCTCGGGCACGGCATACACCAACAGGCCTTCGGTCGTCACGCTGGGTGACGCCCTGAGATCCCGACCGCGAGTGATCGGCACGAACTGGGGTTGGCCGAATTCCTCGTACGCATTGGGCCGTGTTGCAAAGTAGACGCCCTGGCCGTCGCTCCCGCTGGCAATGAACCAGAGCGAGAGTCCGTCTCGGCTCAACCAGGGGTCTCTGGCCCTCCCGACCGAGTTGACCGCGGCAATGGGAACCGGCTCACCCGTGTGCGGGCTGGCAAACCAGCGTGCTTTCATCAGCGCGCTCACGCCTTCTCGCGGCACGCCAAACATAACGTCCACCTCCTTGGCAGACACGGTCACCTGTCGGACCTGGTCAACAAACCCTGGTCGCACGACGGTCACGGCGTGGCTTCCCTTGGGTGCCGTCACCACGCAGGGCGTCCGCTGCGGATTCCCCTCCTCGTCGATCACCTGCTGATCATCCACGAGCACGAGGGCGCCAGCCGGATTTGTTTCCACGCGAATCGCACCTGTCGCCACGTCGGCTTCCGGCAGCGCCGGGCCGCCGGCCGTCACGTCACCACCAGGGCCGCCTGGGTTCTCGGCTGCAGCGTCGGCAACCGGCCTCGCCTCGCCACCGCCGTCAGCGGGACCGTCTCCGCCACCCAGGACCACCAGCAACGTGACTGCCAGCAATCCGAGTCCCACGGTGATGGCCAGGGGGATCCAGGCCGGTTTTCGTTCCCGCTTCGCTGGCCGTGAGCCGGTACGGGGCTTCCCGCGACTCCGAGCAAGAACGGCTGGCTCCTGGACCCGGATCACCGGTGCCGGCTCTTCAGCAGGAGGCTCGATCACGAATCGGTGAGAGCAGCTCGGACACCGTGCGGTCTTGCCGACCACCGAAGAGTCCGGAAACACCAGCTGTCGCTGACAGCCCGGACACGAGATTGAGAGATTGCCCATGTCCGCTCCGCCGATCTGGCCGGACGAATTCACGCCATGAATGCACGTCGAATGGCGCCACGCATTCTAGCACTCACATCCGACCGTCACAGTCCCTACATCCGGCCCCGGCCCCGGAACCACAAGTTCAACTGGTCCTTCTCCTCCCCCGTACCCCTGATAAAATGACCCCACGGCTCACTTGTCTCCTCACTCGCCCCACTCTCCCGGTTCATGCGCAGCGAATCAGAAAAACCGTTTCACGATGGGGACTTCACGATCCCGGTGGCCGATCGCGTGCGCCGGCTGCCCCCTTACCTGTTCGGTCGCATCAACGCGATGAAGCAGCAGAAGCGGGCCGACGGTGTTGACGTCATCGATCTCGGCATGGGCAACCCGACCGATCCACCCGACCCTCTGATCCTGTCGAAGGTGGCCGAGGCGGTTGAGGACCCACGGAATCACCGCTACAGCGTCTCGGCCGGAATCGCCAACCTGCGGCGCGAGGTTGCGGCTCGATACTGGAAGAAATACGGCGTGCGATTGGATCCTGACGACGAGGTGATCGCGTGCATCGGTTCGAAAGAGGGCTTCAGTCACATGTGTCTCGGGCTGATGGGCCCTGGCGACACGGCGATTGTCCCCTCGCCGTCGTTCCCGATCCACGTCTACTCCGTGATGCTCGCCAGCGGCAACGTGATCTCGCTCGATTGCCGCGACCCTGGCGCGTTCCTGTCCAACATCGCTTACGCCTGCGAACATCTCGAACCGAAGCCCAAGGTGGTCATCGTCAACTTCCCCCACAATCCGACGACGACCTGCGTCGAATCGGATTTTTACGTCGACCTGGTCCGGCTTGCCAAGCGGTACGGTTTCCTGGTGATCAGCGACTTTGCATACGCTGACATCTGCTTCGACGGGTACCAGGCTCCCAGTTTCCTGTCGGCGCCTGGCGCACTGGAAGTCGGGGTCGAGTTCACGACGATGAGCAAGAGTTACAGCATGGCCGGATGGCGGATCGGCTTTTGCACGGGAAATGCCGAGATGATCCGGGCGCTGGCCACGATCAAGGGCTACTACGACTACGGAATCTTCCAACCAGTCCAGATCGCCGCCATCATCGCCATGCGGCATTGCGACGCGGCTGTCGAGAGCATCGCCGCGGAATACCAGCGACGTCGTGATGCCCTGTGCGACGGGCTTGAGCGGCTGGGCTGGGACATCACACGCCCCCAGGGCAGCATGTTTGTCTGGGCTCCGATCCCCGAGCCATGGAACGGGATGGGATCGATCGAGTTTGCCCTGAAACTGCTCGACGAGGCGGGCGTGGCGTGCAGTCCAGGACGTGGATTCGGTGAGGAGGGCGAGGGGTATCTGCGGCTCGCCATTGTCGAAAACTCACAGAGACTCCGGCAGGCGGTCCGCCAGATCGATCGGTGTCTCAAGGCCGAGACCACGGCATCCGGCCTCTGAGGCCATCCAGAACCTGCAGGGAGCGTCGACACATGAATCAGCCGATGCCCGATCCGATCGACCCGGCCCATCTGCCCGAATTGGCCCGGCAGGTCATCGCGGCAGACCGGTTCCCGTGCCTGGCCACAATCGAAGGTGACCGCCCCCGCCTGCGTCCGGTCTCGCCAGTCCGCACCGATGGTTTCACGGTCTATGTCGCCAATCTCCGTAGTTACGCCAAGACAGCTCAGATCGAGGCCAACGACCACGTCGAACTCTGCTATGTCAACGAGGGACACGACCAGGTCAGGATCGCGGGACAGGCCGAAGTGCTCGACGATCGCGACTTGCTGGAGGACATCTGGAACGACAATCCCCTGCTCCGACAGTATCTCGGGTCCATCGACAACCCAGAACTCATCGTCTACCGCGTTGTCCCTCACACGGTGCGATACATGAAGGAGTGGGCTCTCGAGTATCACGATGTGCCACTGGGCGACTAGCCCGATCGACGTCGCCAGAACCACCTGGAATGGGCCACCAGAGAATTCCGTTCCGAGTGGCCTTGTCCTGTACACCAGACCGATGAGCTGTGATAGACTGAGGGCGGACGCGGACCCAATCTGCTGCGGAATTGGCCGATGCTCCACGACTCTCACATTTCTCCTCCCGACCCCGGTTTCGAGTCCGACGCCGTGCCGGAGGCGGTCTTGCCGGACAACAGCGACCACGTCGTGGTAGAGCTAGCCGAAGCAGGGGACACGGTCGCCGAGGAATTGTGGGGCGAGGGCTCATTGAATCCGTTCCGCGAGTGGCAGCCGGATTCCGGCACAAACGGCCCCACATTCGAATTCGACCTCGAAGAGGTGGTCGAGTTGGAGCTGGCCGACGAAGAGGACGAGGACGGCGTCACCCGACGACTCGGTCTGGCAGGCACCGTGGTCAGCCTGCTCCTGCACGCCTGGGTCGTTTTCAACCTGTCTGGACTCTTCGTCGAACCGTCCGACGCCGCCCCATATGTCCCGCCGATCGAGACGGTCTTGAATGAGCCCGAAGAGATCGAGGAACTCGAAGAGCAGGTCGATTACGAACTGGCCAACCCGGACGAGCGTGAACTGGAAGTTCGAGAAGTCATCAACTCGACCAGCGTCGGCATGGCACAGAACGACAACCCAACCCCTAAGGCACCGCCCACGCCGGTCCTCGAGCGCCCGCCCACAGAACTCCAGCAGGCCAGCTACGACATTCCCGAAGGCCTCGAGGTCGACGACCGGATCGTGGTCAAGGGCACGGTCGGTGAGGCAGTGGTGCAGTTGGAGTCTGCCCTCGACTTGGTGACCTGGGAGATTGCCAACAATCTCAAGGAACGCAAGGTCCTGGTGATATGGATGCTCGACGCCTCCGGCAGCCTCACGGCCCAGCGCAACCTGGTCCGCAAGCGACTCAAGCGTATCTACGGCGAACTCGACGCCCTCGAGCGGCTCGGCCAATTGCCGATGCGAGACCAGCCTCTGCTCTCGGCCGTGGTCTCCTACGGACAGAAAACGAACTACCTGACCAGCGCCCCGACCGACAAGTTCGAGGAGATCGAAAAGGCTTTCTCCTCGCTCAAGGCGGATGCCAGCGGTAGAGAGAATGTCTTCACGGCCGTCGCACAGGTCATGGGCATGTGGGGCCACTTCCGGAACAGGCAGGGTCGCCAGATCATGCTGGTGGCGATCACCGATGAGGCAGGAGATGACCATGGCGCGCCGCTTGAGGTCGCCATCGCACGCTGCCGCCGCAAGGGGGCCAAGGCGTATGTGATCGGCCCGTCAGCCCCCTTCGGGGCCCGCAAGGGATACGTGCCCTACGTCGCCCCCGAAAACGGCAAGACCTACCAATTGCCGGTGGATCTCGGGCCCGACGCCGCGATTCCCAGCCTGGTGCGTCTCCCGTTCTGGTTTGCCGGCCCCCAGTACAACCGACCGCCACTCTCCTCGGGATTTGCCCCCTACGCCCTGGCACGCCTGGTGACCGAGACCGGCGGCATCTACTTCATGTCCAACATGACAACGATGGCTGGGCTGGCCCCGATCGGCAAATTCGATGCAGGGGCCATGAGGCCGTTCGAGCCCAACTACAGCTACGCCTCGCCGGCCGACTGCCTCAAGGACATCGCCAACCGCCCGTTGCGGATGGCCGTCTACAACGCCTCGATCGCCAGCCGCCAGTTCAAGGCCAACAGCACGCCGAACCTGAACATCCGAGTCACCCCGGGCAACTTCAAGCAGGTGGCCAGCAACGCGCAGCAGACGGTGGCCGAGAGTGCCCTGATGATCGACCAGATCCTGCAGGCCTTTCCGCGAGGCGTGGACCAGGCGTATGACACCGAACTCTCGCCCCGGTGGCGAGTCGCTTTTGCACTGGCCTACGGACGGTTGCTGGCTCAAAAGGTGCGGTGCATGGAATACAACTACGCCTGTGCTCAACTCAAGAATGACCTCACGCCACAGGATGTCGGGAGCAAGTCGAATCACTGGATCTTCCGGCCCGACGACAAGCTGAACTACGCGGCTCCGTTCAAGAAGACCGCTCGCGAGGCGACCAAGTGGCTCGAGAAAGTGGTGGCAGAAGCACCGGGCACGCCGTTTGCCGTCATGGCCTCGCGGGAATTGAAGGATCCGCTCGGCCTGCAGGTGATCCAGCGATACGTGCCTCCGGTGCAGCGTCGGGCGGGCCGGCCCAACGCCAACCCGGCACCGAATCGGCCACGGGTACTGTTTGCCAACAAGAAGAAAAACACGCCGCCGCCCAAGCCACAACCGCCGCCGAAGCCCCCCAAGCTTCCGAATCTCTAGGACCACGCGTCCGCCTAATGGACGATCCGGGGCGGACCCGTGTGATGATCGACGGCCTGGTGATGATCACCCGTCGTGAACTGCTCTCGCTGCATTTCACACGGAAAGATGAGCATGACACCGTGCAATATGCTCGAGACGCAGTGGCCAAGCTACAACACAACGAACACGACAAACCACGGATGGTCCTCGAGATCGTCCATCGCAAGGGAGCGTTCACGATTGGCTGCGACAAGGACGACGAGCCGAGGTAGCTGATCGCCGAGATCAATGAATTCCTGGGCCACGATGGCCCAGCACGAGCCTGCGTGCCCGAGTCAAAACAGCCAGGGCGTCATCTGCCGAATCAGAGCCGACGCGCTTCGATCTGTTCGGAGAGAATCTCGTTGTAGGCAAACAGCGCGGGCGTGCCGCCGGTGTGGACAAACACCACCGGCTGATCGGGATCGAGCACCCCGCTTCGAATGTGGTCAATCAACCCGGCCAGCGCCTTGCCGCTGTAGGACGGGTCGACCAGGACTCCCTCCGTGCGTGCCAACACGGCCATCGCCTCGAGACAACCCGGGGTGACCTCGCCGTAGGCTGGCCCCACGTAATCCTCGGACAGCGCGATGTCGTCGGCTTCCACAGCGATCTCAATTCCGATCCGCTTGCCCGCCTCAGTTGCGATCTTGGCCATGTCTGCCCTCGTGTCCCAGGGCCACACGATCGGAGCGATGTGATGCACCGGGTACTCGGCGCCCATCGCCATCGCCGCCAGGACCATGCCGGCACCCGTTGACCCGGCCGAGCATCCATAGACCGCCTGCGGTGTCCAGCCACTGGCGAATCCATCAACGGACGAGTCAATCCGTCCCTGCTCGATGATCTCGACCAAGCACAGCACGTAGCTGACCGCTGCGAGGCTCTTCACCGTGTAGCGATCCCACTCGTAGACAGTCCGCCCCGCCTTCCGATACTCCTCGGCCACCTCCAGGATCCTCGCGTCCACATCAGGCCCCACCTGGCCGTCGATGATTTCCACGTGCGCGCCCACGAGGTGATCGAGCAGCAAGTTGCCCTGGATCTCATCGGGCCCGTCGGCCGGCTTGCCCCGCCCCAGGACGAGATGGATGTCGAGCCCTGCTTTGGCACACGCCGCCGCCGTCTGGCGACAGTTGTTGCTCTGAACCCCAGCCCCCCACACCACGAGATCCGCACCCTTGTCGAGTGCATCGGCGATCAGGAACTCGTTGTGCCTCGTCTTGTTGCCACCAAAGGCCAGGCCCGTGCAGTCGTCCCGCTTGATGAAGACAGGAGGTCCGCCGATCGCCTGGGAAAACCGCGGCAGATATTCAAGCGGCGTCGGCAGGTGGCCCAGGGGATATCGAGGCAAACGGCCCACCCGCTCGCGCAAATCATCCGTCGTCAGTGTCGTGGTCACCTGCGCCATCGATTCGGCTCCGTCGTGCGTTGATCTCTCACCCCCCGTGCCCGAACCGACTCGCACGTCGGTCCGCTTCGTCACCGAATGCGGGGCTACTTGTTCTCGACAACCCAGATGTTGCGGAACCGCACCGGATCGCCATGGTTCTGCAGATAGAGAGCCCCGGGCTTCTCGTCATTCTGGCCACCGCCGGCGGTCAACTTCAGAACCAGCTTGTCGTGGATCACCACGCCATTGTGACGGATCGTCGTCACAGCCGGAGCCACCTTCTTACCTGCCTTGTCGAACTTCGCCGCAGTGAACTCCACGTCGTAGGTCTGCCAGCTGAGCGGTGGCAGGCACATGTTGACCTTCGGGCGAGCAACCTTGTAGATCCCGCCGCACTCGTTGTCGAGGCCCGCCAGGCCAAAGCTGTCGAGCACCTGGCATTCGTACTGATCGATCAGGTACATGCCGCTGTTGCCGCGAGCCTGGCCCCGTGCGTAGGGCATGAACGGGGTTCGAAACTCGAGGTGCAACTTGAAATCCTGAAACTTCCGCTTGCTGCGGACGCCGACGTTGAGCAAGTTGCCTGCCTCGAGCTTGCCACCCTGGAAGTGCTCCGCAGTGCTGCCGTCAAACAGCACGACAGCACCGGTCGGTGGCTTGGCCCCGAGCGTCGGTGACTTGCGCAGCACCTTCTTGGCCGAGTACTTGACGTCATCCTCGGCCGTTCCGCTGAACACACCGTTGGCCACTGATCCGGCGAAGTTCTTCCCTTTGAAGCTCACCTGGCCCTCCGAGGTCGACCCCTGGAGCTTGATCCTGGTCTTGCCATCCCAGCCGGCGCCTGGAAGTCCACCGGCGTAGAACACCGCGTCAAACTTGCCTTTGCCGAGTGCCACGACCTGGATCCCCAGCTTCCTCGACTTACCGATTGTCCCCGTGTACTCGCCTTGCACGGCAAAATCGGGTCCTGCAGATTTCGCATCGAGATAGGACGTCTTGGCGTTTTGTGCGTGCAGAGTCGCGGTGGTCGCGAAAAGGACCAATGCCATCACAGCCAGGTGTCGAATCGTCATGGGGAATCTCCGGTGCATGAGTGTGAGCGGGCCGCGGCACGCAGCCGCCACGGGGTCATCAGCTTACCCGCGCCGTCTCGGCGACTCCAGCGCGCATAACCCTCCGCCACGGCATCCATCGTGGGCATCACCCGGCCAACACGGCGACGACCGCCCTCACGGCATCCACCAGCAGCGCGTCGTCTTCGTCGAGCACGCTGCGAAGATCCAGCAGGACGCGATCCTGCTGGATCCGGCTGAAGACACGCACTGGGCCAACACGCAATCCCAGTGCAACATCGTCAGCGGACTGCCCCTCGACGTCGAGTGCCACAACGGCTGTCGGCATTTCGGCTCCCGGCAAACTGCCGCCTCCCACCAGTGCCGTTTCCCTGACCACCTCGGCCTCCACACCCTCGATATCCCCCAGCTCCTGCACGATCGCTTCGCCACGCGTCGACAGGCCTTCCTCGGTCGCCGATAACAGTCGCAGGACTGGCACCTCGTTGAGAGCCTCGCCACGGCGGTAGGAGTCGAGCGTGGCGGTGAGAGCCGCCAGGGTCAGCTTGCCCACCCGGACGGCACGCGCCAAAGGGAATTGGCGAATCGGTTCCACGTATCGCGTCTTGCCCAGAATGATCCCGGCTTGTGGACCTCCCAGCAGCTTGTCTCCACTCCCCAACACGACGTCGGCGTCAGAGGCCAGGCTGTCCTGGAATGTCGGCTCGGTCGGCAATCCGAACTGCGACACGTCGACCAGCGCGCCGCTTCCGATGTCATCGATGGCCACCACATCGTGCTCGTGAGCCAGCGGCGCCAGCAGATCGATACCCGGGGTGTCGGTGAATCCGACCACCTTGTAGTTCGATGTGTGCACATGCATGATCGCCGCCGTCTCGGGTCCGATCGCCGCAGCGTAGTCAGCCACGGTCGTGCGATTGGTCGTCCCGACCTCGCGGAGGACGGCACCCGAGAGTTTGAAGATCTCGGGCAGACGGAACGAACCTCCGATTTCGATCAGCTGCCCGCGCGAGATCACGACCTCACGCCCGGCACACAGCGCCTGCAAGGTCAACAGCGTCGCGGCGGCGTTGTTGTTGACGACCACCGAGTCCTCGGCACCACACAGCGCCTGCCACGATTCCTGCAACTGGTGGCCACGATATCGCCGCTCGCCGGTTTCGAGATCGACCTCCACGTTTCCCGCGCCGCCCAGCTCGTCGAGAGCGGCACGAGCTGGTTGCGACAACGGAGAGCGGCCGAGGCCGGTATGCAGGACCACGCCGGTGGCATTGACGACTCGTTCGAAACGCCTCAAACCCGCCCGCTGGAATCGTGCCAGGACACCCGCCACGACGCGATCCGCCAGCGCCTCGCGATCGCCAGGTCCGTCCGGATCACCGTCAAGGCCAAGCAGCCACTCGCGGACATCGTCGAGCGAGCGGCGGATCCAGTCCACCACGGCGTCCCGACCACTGGCCGTCATCGCACCAGCCAAGCGAGTGTCATCGACCAGTTCGGTCACCGGTGGCAGGCTTCGCAGCAATTCCTGGTGTGGCGTATTCACGTCTTGCGTTCCTCGTCTCCTGGCCCCCAGGACCTGACCGGCCTCAGCCGCGCGCCTCGGACAGTCTCGGCCCCGCCACTCTCACGTCCCCTTGCCTCACGGTCACATCGGCGGCGTCAAAATACTCGCACAACGGCACCGCAAACTTGCGGCTGATGCCCCAGGCCTCGCGCAACTGCGACATCGTCACCTCACCTTCTGCCGCCAGGACCTCCGCGCACACTTCACGCCCACGTTCGATCGCGGCCGGGTGGAAGTGCAGGTCGTCTGAGACGGCCACGACGAGGCCGTCTTCTGCGCACAGGGCCAGCAGCGCCTGCAGCCCATCCTTCGACTGGCCAAGTGATGCACAGAGTTCCTTGAACGTCGGAGGAGTCAATCCGGACGCCTCGACCTGTTGCAGCAGGTCATCCCGGGCCGCTCGCTGGGCCTTGGTCAGCTGCGCCTGGGCATCGGCTGGTCCCAGGTTGTCGCCCGGCGCCACCAGATCCCCGCGTTCGAGCAGATGAGTGAGCACCGCATCCAACAGCGCCGGCCGCATGATCTCGCGGCACGCCGACAGCACGGTAGCACGCGGCAGTGTCCGCCGCGGCTGCCTTTTTTCCAGTTCCTCACGAATGGTCTTCATCACTGTTCCACAAAGGCTCTCGAGCCGCTCGCCGTGAATCGGGAACTTGCGATCACGAACTCCGACCTGCACGATCGTCCCAAGACCGGTGAGTTCCTCGACCAGTTCTTCGTAGCGTCGGCTGCCAACGCCCGCTCGCCACAATGCGGCCAGGGGCGTCTCGGGGATGTCGTCGAGTGTTGCAACCAGCCCCGACAGCCGGGCGCGCTCGTCGGCCTGGTCCAAGGCACGGCCGGCTTGCTCAAGATCGCGAATCCTCTTGCCCACAGGCAGCCATGGATCGAGCACCCGGCCTCCCGCCACCGTCAGAGCCGGGGAAACCCGTCGAAGGATAAATCTCTGGGCATGGGCCGCGACCACGTCCTCGGCCAGCCGGAGTTCGGCGTACCCCCGTTCACCAGGCTTCAACGGCTTTCCCTTGAGAATCACGCGAGCCGGTACCTCGCGAGTCCCAATGTGCAGGTTGAGTTCCATTCGGTCTTTCAGGCCAAACGGCGAACTGCTGAGGAGTTTCAAGTCGACCAGGAGCCGACGCGTCGGCTGCAGCAAGCCGGCGGTCGCCAATTCGACACCTCGCGACACCTCGTCGTACTTCACGCCGGCCAGGTTGATCGCCGTCCGCTGTCGAACACCCGCGTCATCGGAATCGGTGCCGTGATTCTGGACGCTCCGCACACGGACCTCTCGCCCCTCGGGCCACAATTCGAGCGTGTCTCCGGCTTTCACCTGACCGCTGATCACGCTGCCGGTGACGATCGTGCCGTGGCCAGGCAATGAGATCGCCCGGTCGACCGGCATGCGAAACACAGGTTCGCTCTCGGGCAACTGGATGTGACGGGCCGCTTCCAACAAGGTCGCTTTGAGAGTCTCGATCCCCTCGCCGGTCTCCGATGAAACCGGGATGATGGGCGCGCCTTCGAGAAACGTGCCGGCGACCGTCTCCTCGATTTCCGCTTCGACCAGCTCGACGAAATCCGGCTCGGCCAAGTCGATCTTCGTGATGGCCACCACGCCCGCACCAATCTGAAGCAGGTCCATGATCTCGAGATGTTCGCGAGTCTGCGGCATCACGCCGTCGTCGGCTGCGATCACCAGCAGGGCCAGGTTGACTCCGGTCGCGCCCGCCACCATGTTCTTGACGAATTTCTCGTGGCCGGGCACGTCCACCAGCCCAAACTGGAACCCGTCTGATTCCCAGTGCGCAAAGCCCAGGTCGATCGAGATGCCCCGGGCCTTTTCCTCGGGCAATCGGTCGGTGTCGACACCGGTCAGTTGCCCGACCAGCCGCGTCTTGCCGTGGTCAATGTGCCCCGCGGTCCCGATCAGGATGTGCCGCGGGCCATCGGCCGGCGAGACGGCGTCGGGGGATGCGGTATCAGTGAGGTCGCTGGCGGACATGGCGCAGGCCAGCCAGAATGAGGGATCGGAGTGAGGCGGCTGCCTCAATTCTCGAACATGGACAAACCGGCCGCAAGAGCCGCGACGATTCGCGATCTGGGCCGGATGTGATCTGACACCACCGGGGCACCGCCATGAGCAGCAAGGTCGAGACCGAGTATCGCTACGAAAAGTTGACTTGGCCGGAGATCAATGACGCGGTCGCGGCCCGGCAGGTGTGCATCATCCCCTGCGGGGCGGTCGAGCAGCACGGCCATCACCTGCCGCTGGATGTCGACCTCGTCTGTCCGGGCGGCGTGGCGACCGGATGTGGCCAGGCCATTCCGGACAAGGTGCTGGTCTTGCCTACCATCGCCTACGGATACACCGGCCACGTGATGGACTTTCCAGGCACGATCAACACTCACTACGAGACATTCATCCGACAGGTGACCGATGTCACCCGATCACTGGCCTACCACGGATTCAAGAAGATCATCCTGCTCAACGGGCATGGGTCCAACATGCCCAATCTCGACCTGGCCGCCCGTCGCACGAATCTCGAGACGGACGCCGAGTGCATCCTGATCGCGTGGTGGAACCTGCTGACCGTCGACAAGGACTTTCTGCCGAGTTGGCGAGAAAGCAAGTTCCCTGGCGGTTGCTCGCACGCCGGCGAACTCGAAACGTCGATGTACCTGTACCTGTCCGAGGACGACGTGCGGAAGGACAAGATCAAGAGCGGCACGATCAAGATGAATGACGAGGAGAACGACTTCAACTGGGTTGACCTGTTTGCCGCCGGCCCCGGCTCACTGATTTCCTGGACCAGCAGTTACTCGGAAACCGGTGTCCTGGGCGACGCTGAA
>MDTE01000818.1_pt1 | contig 64944 bp, 60 predicted proteins | sample 811231 | NCBI WGS metagenome assembly MDTE01 (sample SAMN05326651, study PRJNA326480) | marine metagenome | isolation source: seawater | place: Indian Ocean: Red Sea | collected 2010
AAACTTTTACAAGTTATCTAATATTTTTTTCGAACGTCCTTTCTCTAAAGTTTCTTTAAAAGAATCACCTGTATCCATTCCTAATTGCTGCATTCTTTTTTGTGCCCAAAGACCTATATTTCGATCATCTTTATAGAAAGAGTCGTCAGTTTTTTTAGTAGGATCAAATTCAGCCACTCGTTGAGATTCAGTTTTGTGGGTCGCAAATCTAGAGACTATTTTACGTAATTTACTCCCATTACAATTCCTGCAAAGAATCTTCTTTCTGTCAGAAGGTTTTAAAATCAGATGGCCTGAAATGAAATCGCAATTTTTGCATTTATACTCGTAAATAGGCATTTTTTAAATTAATCCCACTTGTTTTGAGTTTGAATAGAAACGTTTATATCTTGCATTTTGTCAGTAAAGTTTGGAAAAGTAATTGAGACTGCTTCTGCAGTATCGACTTCTACAGGATTTTTGGAAGCTATACCTGCTATTGCACAAGACATAACTATTCTATGATCACTAAATCCTGTGGTTTTTCCTCCTGAAAGTCCCTCGCCGTAAATAGTGAGACCGTCTTCACTTTCTTTTGCTCTTCCGCCTAAGTCTTCTATTACAGTCCTCATAGAGGAGATTCTATCTGTTTCTTTTATTCTTGCCTGAGGCACATTAACTATTCTTGTTTCTCCCTCTGCGAAGGCTCCTAAAATTGAGAGTATTGGAAGAAGATCGGGGGTATCATTTAGGTCAAATTCCCCACCCAAAAGTTTATTTCCTGTTACTTGAATAGAACCATCATCATGATTCATTATCTTTGCTCCCATCGAATCTAATATTTCGAAGAAATTTTTATCTCCTTGAGGATCAGTAAAGTCTAAACCACTAAGTCTGACATTTCCACCTGGTAATGCTCCAGCAGCGGCCAAAAAGGCTGCAGAACTGAAATCTGCTGGTACACTAATTTCAAAACTTTTTAGAGTTTGTCCCCCAGGGATTTTAAATTTGTCTAAATTGTCATGAGAAAAATTTAATCCTAATTTATCTAACCACCATAAAGTCATCTCAACATATGGTTTTTCATTCAGATTAAATGGTTCAATATAAGTATTATCCAATCCAAAAGGAGCATTAATTAGAAGACTAGTTGTGAATTGACTCGTAATTCCATCAACTTTTGTTGAACCCCCAGTCCAAGGACCTCCGATACTTATGGGTAGATTCCCGCTTTGGGTTTCATTTTTGATATTTGCCCCTAAATTTTTTAGTGCGTACAAGAGTGGTCCCATTGGTCGATTCCTTGTTTGTGAATCTCCATCAAAATCTGCATATTGATTATCAAGTAAAGCTGCAGTTCCCAAAGCTATTCTACATGTAGTCCCAGAGTTCCCGACATTTATAAGACTATTTGGAACTTTTGGCTTTCCGTTGAAACCTTGTATTTTTATGTTTTCTTTATCTTTAGAAATTTTAGCTCCGAATGATTGGTACACTTTCAAGGCAGAATTACTGTCATTAGAGTCTAGTAAATTGGAAATTATACTTTCGCCTTCGGATAATGAGGCGAAAGCAATTGCTCTTATAGAATGGGATTTCGAAGCTGGAATATTAGTAGAGCCATTAGCATTTCCAGGGGATACTTTGAAAATCATAAAATAGCTTTCTTATTTCGTGATATGGTCGCTTAAAATATCTCTAGAATGTTCATCTTCATGACAGTGTATACATAGGTTTTCCCAATTACTTCCATCTGAAGGATTATTTTTATGATTACTGTCTTTGTGATGAACAGTAAGTTCGTGTAAGTTCGTTTCGTTAAACTCCCTTCCACATTTCGCACAAATCCACCCATGTAGTTCTAGAGATTTAATTCTATATTCAGGAGCATTTTTACTTACAACTGAATATCTTTTAAGTTTCTCTGCAATTTCTTTTGCAGATATATTTTGGTTTGAACTTGTACTTGCCGTTTTTTTATTCTTTATTAGTTTTCTTTTAGGTTTGAAAGTTATCCTAGCCATCATCAATCTCCTTTGTAAGAGATATTATCAAATCGTAGAAATACTTGATAGCCTTGTGGTTTTACAAAGTTCTCTTTCTTCGTTTGATTTATCATTAATTCTAATGTTATCTGCATAAATAGAAATATATTTGTTTTTTAATTGGATGGGAATTTACTTGCGTTTTTGGATTTTAGTTATTTCTGTGACTTTTTTGTGGGGCCTTAGTTTTTCAACTGCAAAAATTGGATTACGTTCTTTAGAGCCATTTTCCTTTCTTTGGATGAGAAGTCTTGTTTCAGCAATAACAGTTTTTATCCTAATTTTTATAATGCAGTCTAAATTCAGTCCGCCAAAGATAACGGGGAAAGGCAGTAAACCGAGTTTTTGGGTGAATATTTTTCTCCATAATCTTGTTTTTCTCTTGTATTATAATGGCTTGGTATATAGTACGGCGGGACGAGCCTCATTATTTTTATATGTTCAACCACTTTTGTATGTGGCACTAGCTACATTGATTGCGAAAGAAGAGAAAGTTGGTTTGAAAGCGGTAATAGGTTTTGTTTCTGCATTTGCAGGGATGGTTTTTTTGTTTGGTGACAATCTCTCTTCGAAAGGCGGTAGTACTTGGTTTGGAGATGTTCTTGTAATTCTTGCTGCTTTGGTATGGGCATATCAATCTTTATATCTCAAAATGAATCTTGTAGGGGTAGACGCGTATAGAATTACGGCATGGACACAGCTTTTTGCGGTCATTCCATTCGTTTTATTAGCCTTTATTTTTAATGAATCTCTTCCCGACACAGTCGATTTAAATGTGATTACTGGGGTTGGTTTTAATGGAATTGTTGGTACTGGATTAACTATAATTTTATGGATTTGGTTAATCAAAGAATTCCCTGCTAAAAGAGTGAGTGCTTTTATGTTCCTATGTCCTTTGTTTGGTGTTTTTCTTGGGGCACTTATTCTTTCAGAACCATTAACATTTTTTATGATAACAGGTTCTTTCCTTATTGCGCTTGGTATCTATCTAGTAAACAAGGAAAGTACTTGAGTGTTTAATGTAAATTATATGTCTCTTTTGCATTCTTGAACATTATTCTTTCTCTGGTTTGTTCGTCTAGAGTATTGGGTAAGGCATGTGTAGGGGAATCAAAATCCCAGTGGGGATAATCAGTGGCAAAAAATAATGTTTTCTCAGCTTTTACCATTCTAAACATTTCTAAGAGATCTTGTGTTGATTCTGGTTCTTCCATAGGTTGTGTAGTTATTTTGAAGTGATCAAAGAAATACTCACTAGGTAACCGTTTTACCCATGGGACTTCATGTCGGAGCCCTAGAAAATTTTTGTCTAATCTCCAAAGCAAACCAGGAATCCAAGCAACGCCACCTTCTATCAGGATAATTTTTAATTTTGGAAAAGTTTCAAATACACCTTCACAAATAAAACTTGTTGCATGAGTCATAAAAGCCTGAGTCATAGATGTATGCCATTCAATATAATACGTAGGCCAACCTACAGCAGTTGGTGGTGGAGCCGTTCCGACTCCTGTGCCTCCAAAGTGAATGGCAATAGGAAGTTCTAAATCTTCTGCGATTTCATAAATTTTGTGAAATTTTCTCTGTCCATATGGAGAGTGAGATCCAGCCGGGAAAAGGACTTGTACCATGTCCTTTCTTTGACCGACTCTTTTAATTTCTTCCACTGCATGATTAGGGTCACTTAGAGAGACAGTAATCGATCCTAAAAGACGGGAATCTTTTTGCAACCAATTTTCAATTGTCCAATTATTATGAGCAGATGCTAAAGAGGCCCCAAATTCAGGGATTCCTAAGAATGAAACATTGTAATAAGTTCCATTTAGGATCGCATAACTAATGTTATATTCATCTAAAACTTGTTTTTGAAAAAATGACAAATCAGAACCAGGAGGCCCTCCATTTTGTGGGAAAGAATCCTGTCTTACACCTCCGTGTCCGGTTTTAGGATAAGAGACTTGCGGTAGCGATTTATATCCAGTTTCGTTGATATAATTTATCCAGTGTTTTGCTAGATATGGGAAAAGAGACTCTGTTGAAGGAGGAACATGATGAACATCTGAGTCTATTATCCTTGTTGGGAATTTATTATCTATAGAAAATGACACTTATGACTCCTGAAATATTATTCTATTATAAGCTTCGAAGCAGTGAGCAAAGCTAAAAAAAGGAGACCAAAATTAAAAACGTTTTGGGGGACAAGATAAAGAAGTTTTCTCCCTATCCAACTTCCTAAGAAACTTACTGGAAACATCAAGATAGCAATAAAGATCATTTCCTTATTCACTAAATCATGATACCAAAAATTCATAACTTTAAAAGGATTTACCCAAAACCATGTGAAAATGATTGTTGCAACAAGAGGGATTTTCTTTAGACCTCTATTTAGATAAAATAGACTAAGGATTAAACCACCAGCGTGGAACATGGCACTTGTAATTCCACCAATAATACCCAAAATTACTCCAGAAGTAGAACTACTAAGTTTTGAGTTGCTTACATTCGATTCCGATGATTTGTTTTGTTTTTCATTCCAGATTTGGAAAAAAGAAAAAATAATACAGGCAATCCCTAGAAATTTCCTAAGCCAAAAATCTGATAGTTGAATCAGTAAAAATGTCCCTATAAAGATTCCTATATAAAATCCGGGAACTACGATTTTAATAAGTGAACTTTCCCATTTTTTCCAAAAAAGATAACCTGCTGAATAGTCTGTCAGCCACATTAAAACAGCAATTATTCCAAGGATTAGTTTAGTGGGCCAAAAAAGTGCAAGTACTGGAAAGAGAACTAATCCTATTCCAGTAGTAAATGTACTTTTAAAAAATCCTATAAAAAACGAGCAGATCACGAATATGATAATAATTTCTGAATTTATTTCCAAAGTTCCACCTGGAGATTATGATTGAGAATAGTGAAACTGTATTTTATCGTTTTTCGATTAAATATAGCTAGGTTTCATGCTAATATTTTTTAGAATCAAAAATTCTAAAGAAACTTCTTTTAGATTTTAATTCGCCTTGAATTTGTATTTTTATACAATTAGATTATTCGTATGATTGTAGATTTTTAAAAAATTTTAAGTCAGATTATTAAATATCTTTTATTCAAGTGGAGAGGAAGAATAGTTTCATGAAAGTCCCATTTGTCGATTTACTTCCCCAGTATCTAAACCTTAAAGATGAAATAGATACCGAACTGATGAATATTATCTCTAAAACGAGTTTTATTGGTGGGACTGCGGTGAAAGAATTTGAGAATTTATTAGCCGATTTAGAAAATAGAGATTGCGCAGTAGGTTTGAAAAGCGGGACTTCCGCACTTATCCTTGCGTTGAAGTCTCTCGATTTACCTGAAGAGTCAGAAGTGATAACGACTACTTTGACTGCTGTGCCTACAGTTGAGGCAATTGTCCAGGCAGGACTTAAACCGGTTCTTTGTGATGTAGATATTGATACTGCACAGATTTCACTTGAGTCAGTTAAAAATTCTATCAATTCAAATACAAAAGTCATACTTCCTGTTCATCTTTATGGTATTCCTGCACCTATCAAAGAATTACATGAAATTTGTATAGAAAAAGGACTAACGCTTATTGAAGATGTGGCTCAGGCGCAAGGAGCTTTTATTGATGGACAAAGAGTAGGTACTTTCGGCTTAATTTCTTGTTATTCTTTTTTCCCTTCGAAGTGTTTAGGAGGATTTGGAGATAGCGGCGCGATTACAACAGACGATCAAGATTTATCTGAAAAAATAAGAGCATATGCAAATCACGGAAGAACAGAGAAATATGTTCACAGTACTGTAGGGTTAAATGATAGAATAGACTCAATTCAAGCTGCGGTTTTAAAGACAAAACTTCCTCTATTGAAATTGTGGAATGAAATGAGAAATTCTGTCGCAAAGAAATACTTAGAAGGTTTAAAAAATACTCCCGGACTGATTCTTCCAAGTTTTACATCAGGTTCAACTCCAGCTTGGCATCTATTTGTTATAAGGACCTCTAAAAGAGATTCAATGTCAAAATTCCTAAATGATGCCGGAATTGGCACGGGATTACATTATCCCATTCCAGTACATCTTCATCCCGCGTATGAATTTTTGTCTTATCCAAAAGGTTCATTTCCTGTTGCTGAAAACTATGGAGACGATGTCTTATCTTTGCCAATCTATCCTTATATGGAAGAGAGTAAAGTAGATTATGTGTTGGAGAAAGTTAATGAATTTTCTTATATGGACATAAGTTCGTAAGTTATGATTTCCGAAAAATCATTTTTATCTTTTATCTTAAATTTCTTTTCTCAATTTAAATTGTGGATTCTTTTTGTTCCCTTCTTTTTAATCTCTCTCAATATAGGTGGTGGTCTTGCAAAGTTGCCAGTTGAGATACGAAGTATTAAAATTGTGAAAGGGATGGTTGAAACTAACGATCTCTTAGTACCTAAGATAGATGGAAAGCCCTATATTACAAAACCACCTTTTTATCATTGGACTGCTTCATATATTTCTTATTTTTTTGGAAGCGTTAGTTGGTACTCAATTAGAATACCTTCTTTGATAGCCGCTTTTCTTATGCTTTTTATTGTTTTCCTTTGGGGAAAAGAGTTAGGTGGGGACCATCTAGGGATTCTCTCCGTTTTTATAACTTTTTCTGCTTATTTATTTGTTGTCCTTGCTCGAAGAGGAGCACCGGATATGATTTTCTCGGCATCCTGTTTCGCCTGTTTATATATTTTTCAAAAGATAATCAAAAGATATAATATCTTTTTGTTTGTTTCATTTTTCTTTATGTTTTCCATTGCATTTCTTGCGAAGGCCCACGTTATTTTTCTTGTTGTTGTATTGCCAATTTTACTAATTCTTGCGGTTAAGAAAAGATTACGCAGGATTTTTTCTTTTGATATTATATTTATGTCATTAATCACTCTTTTAGTTTCCGTAAGTTGGTACTGGTTGCTTTATCTTTGGAACCCAGATGAAGCAATGTATTGGTTCCTCTTAGAAGGGGGACAACCATTCGATTTAAAAATTGTTGGAGAAACTGCACAACATTTCAAACCTTTTTATTATTATTTTTTCCGAATATGGGATCTATTCCTTCCATTTTCTGTTTTTATTCCTATAACATTTTTCTTTTTTTGGAAAAAAAGAAAAATGTTATTTTCTGATGAATGGACTTACGTAGTTTTCCCATTTTTAATTGTCTTTCTTTGCTTTGCTTTTATTCCGGCAAAACAGCCACACTATATTTTGCCTATTTTACCACTTTTATCTTTAATGGTTGGAAGAGTAATTCTTGATCAGACTGAATCTAGTCAAAATCAAATGAAAAGATTCTTTTATTGGTCTACAGTGTCTTACATGGTGGTTCTTTTTATTATGGTTTCAGGAGCTGCTTTTTTTATTATTTCTTATTTAGAATATAAATTTGTTCCACTTCTTATAATAATTTTCTCTGTTTGTATCTATCTGTTTTCTATTAGATTATTCTTGCTAGAAAAAATCCAATTATCAATATATTTTTCCTTTGTTGTTTTGTCTTGCTTTTTTATTATTTTTTGTGGTTATTTTGAAGAATGGAAATCTTATGATCGTCATAGGAAACGTTCACAAGTGACTTTTTACTTTAATGAAAAAATTGTAAAGAAGGATTTGTCTTTCTTTAATTTTAAAGATTGTGAATCTATTTATGGATAGTAATCTAGGTATAAGTGTCATAATCCCATGTTTTAATGAAGAGGATAATATTTCTTCTCTCTGGGATGAACTATATCCTGTACTTGAGAGTTTAGATACGACTTGGGAAGTGATTTTTGTTGATGATTGTAGTTCAGATGCTACTGCCCAGAAGATTCGAAATATAGATAGGAATGAAGTTGTTCTCCTTTCTCATTTGGTTAATCAGGGAGAGAGTGCAGCTCAATTAACAGGATTCAGGTCATCTAGAGGAGCAATTGTTGTTACAATGGACGCAGATCTGCAGAATGATCCTGCAGATCTGCCTTATTTAATAGATTCTCTTGAAGGTTATGGTGCCGTATGCGGAATTCGCCCTAGCAGAGCAGATTCTCTAAGTAAAAAAATATCAACGAAAATCGCAAATATTTTTAGAAATACGATTTTAAGAGATGGTATCAAAGACGCTGGGTGTACTTATAGAGTTTTTAGAAAAGAAGTTCTTGTTGATCTAGTTCCCTTTAGGGGAATGCATAGATTTCTTCCAACAATACTCCAATTCTATGGTATCAAAGTTAATCAAGTCCTTATAAAAGATCGCCCTAGAAAGTCTGGAGTGTCAAAATATGGAATGGGAAATAGAATTTTTGTAGGTTTTGTAGATACTCTTGCGATTTATTGGTACAAGAAAAGATTTGTTTCGCCCTTTAAAAAATAGATAAAATTTGTTGGTCTCAATAAGGAGAACATAATGCAAGTTTGGGGGTTTGATTTAGGACCTTGGGAACTTTTTGGGTTGGTTGGGAATGCTTGTTTTGGTTCTAGATTTCTCGTGCAGTGGATACAAAGTGAGCGAGCAGGGAGAAGTATCGTTCCAGAAATATTTTGGTATCTTAGCTTAGGTGGATCTATAATTTTACTTATCTATTTTTTTCAAAGAGGTAGTATTATAGGTGTGCTTGCCTATTTACCTAACTTTGTTCCATATACTAGAAATTTGATACTTATTGCAAAAGAAAAAAAAATGTCATCGTGATTTTTTATTTTAAAAGAGGTTGATTTGGAAGAAAAACTTTCTGTAGGTTTTGCTTTGATAGGCTGTGGTCTTATGGGAGATAGACATGCACAGGTTTTATCATCTATTACAAATGCAAGAATAATTTCTGCGTATGATCTTGATGAGTCTCGCGGCAAAAATTTCTCCGAAAAATATAAATGCCAATATTCATCAGAAATTGAAGACGCGATTAATAGGGAGGATGTCGATGCAGTTTTAATCGCCTCTCCTTCCTATCTGCATGCCGAACAGGCAATGAATGCAGGTAAGTTAGAGAAACATGTTCTTATTGAAAAACCTCTTGCAACAGAGATAGAATCTTGCAAATCTTTGATTCAGTTCTTCGAAGATAAAGAATTAAATTTGTCTGTAGTGTCACAAAAACGTTTTCATCCAGATGTGCAATCTCTTAAACTTGCTTTAGAACAAAATTTACTCGGAGAGATTTTTTTATTTGAAGTCTCAATAAATTATCATAGAGATGATCATTATTTTGAAGAAGCACCTTGGCGTTCATCTGGTCATGAGTCAGGTGGCGGAGTGTTGATGAATCAAGGTATCCATTATCTGGACTTGCTTCTTTGGATGCTCGGTCCATATAAGAAAATTTCAGGTTTTACTAAGACTGTTCGTCCTGATTATAGGGAAGAAGATCTGGCAGTCGGCATTGTTGAACTCGTTAACGGAACTTTGGGGGTCATGACTGCTTCTACAGTCACGTATCCAAATTCACCGGAACAATTATCTCTATATGGGACTCTTGGAAGTTGTACTATTGTTGAAGGAAAGGGAATAGTTGATTGGTCTCATAAAGATGGGATCAAACAGCCCGAATTCAAAAATGATTTGGAAATTCCAAAAGAGATTCCCTCTAAACTTTTTTCTATGTATAGAAATCATTCAGATTTTGTCGAATCGATACTTTGTTCTAAAGAAACTAAGGTTCCGGTGCGTGAGAGTATGGCCGTTGTCCAGTTTGTGAAGGATTTTTACGAGGTCTCGTCTTAAAAGATTATTTTGCTCTTGAGATTGCTTCTAAAAGTGAAGAATCCTCTATGGAAGAAGTATCGATTTCATTCATATTAGTTCCTAAATATATTTTTTTTATTGCACCACGTACTATTTTTGATGAACGTGTTTTGGGCAATCCTTCTACAAATTTAATTGTTTCAGGACGAAGACTTTTTCCTAAATATTTTGTAGTTTCATCCTTCAATTCTTCCCTAAGATGGTCGTTCATTTCATATTCTTTTTTAATAACTACAAAACAAGTTAATCCTTCCCCTTTAATGGGATGAGGAGTTCCTATAACTGCAGCCTCAATAACGGAAGGATGTCGAATGAGTTCAGATTCTACTTCCGCAGGGCCCACTCTTTTCCCAGCAACATTAATTGTGTCGTCTGACCTGCCAAAGAGAAACCATTGGTCGAATTCATCCACCATCGCCCAGTCACCGTGATACCAGGTATTGGGGAAACGTGAAAAATAGGTTTCTAAATATCTTTCATCATCCAAAAGAAAACTTTTTGTCATTGATGGCATAGGCTTTGTACATACTAAGTGACCTATTTCACCACGTACAGGTTTTCCATCTTCGTTGTATACGTTGGTATGAACACCTAAAGCAGGTCCTCCAAGTGAGCACTTAGATAATTCCATAATTGGATATGGCTGCAGAAGACAACCACAAATTTCTGTTCCTCCAGAAATATTCATAATTGGACAACGTTTATTTCCTATTTTTTCGAAATACCACATATATGATTCGGGGTCCCAAGGTTCACCAGTAGATGCAAGTACTCGCAAACTAGAAAGATCGTGTTTTTTTGTCCATTTTTCTCCACTATTTATAAGTAGTCGGATTGCTGTAGGGGAGATTCCAAGATGAGTTATTTTATGTTCAGAGATAAGTTGCCAAAGTCTGTCTGGATTTGGCCAATTTGGAGTGCCTTCATATATTAAATATGTTTTCCCAAGGACTTGTGTTCCAATCATTTCCCATGGTCCCATCATCCACCCGATATCAGTGAGCCAGAAAAGAATGTCGTTATCTCTAAGGTCCATGCAATATTTAACTTCTTTTGTGATAGTAGTTAGACAACCGGCATGTGTATGAATTGTGCCCTTAGGTTTACCAGTGGTTCCTGAGGTGTAAATAATCATTGAAATTGCTTCAGAGTCTAATGGTATAGTTTCAGATTCTGAAGATTTGTTAGAAGTAAATTCATGCCATTTTACATCTCTATTTTTCGAAATTGGATAGGATGACTTAGTTCTTTCAAAAACAACTACTTTTTTCACGGAATTGTTTATTTTGAGGGCTTTGTCTAAGAGTGCTTTTATAGCAATTTCTTTTCCTCTTCGAAGTCCGAAATTTGAAGTGAAGACAAGTTTTACTTTTGCATGAGTAAGACGCTCTGCAACTGCTTCATAGCCAAATCCGGAGAAAATTGGTACTGCAATAACACCTATCTTAAAACAAGCAAACATTGCAAAAATAGTTTCTGGAATCATAGGCATAAAAATACCGACAGTATCTCCAATTTCAAGATCAAATTCCTTCATTGCATTTGCTAGTTTAGACACTTCAAAAGACAATTGTTCATAAGTAAACGTTCTTTTAGTTCCATCATCCCCTTCCCAAATTAGAGCATGATTGTTCTTCTTTTCTTGTGTGAGATGTTTGTCGATACAATTATAAACAATATTGATTTTTCCACCCACAAACCATTTTGCCCATGGAAACCCTTTACTTAAGTCTAGAACTTCTTCAAATTCTTCATACCACTGGATTTCCATATCTTCTAAAATGGCTTTGGAAAAGATGGTAGGGTCTTTCTGTGACCATTCTATTAAATCTGAATGATTTGAAAGGTTATTTTTTTTCATTAAAAGTGCGATATTACTGTTATTTAAGAAATCCTCGTTTGGCTTCCAAATTATTTCTTTATTTTTTTTAGGCATTTTCTTATTTTGCGTTTTTAATAGCATTAAGATGTGAAGGATCTTCTAGAGAACTTAAATCCATGTGTTGAATGTCTTCACCAAGATAAATCTTTTTGATAGCTCCCCTTACAATTTTTGCTGACCTTGTTTTAGGAAGAAATTCTACAAATTTAATTTCATCTGGTCTTAAACTTTTACCCAAGTATTTTACTGCTTGATCTTTTAGTTCTTCTCTTAAATCATCGGTTGCTTTGTAATTGTTAGCAAGAACTATGAAACAGGTGATTGCTTCTCCTTTTACAGGATGAGGAGTTCCAATTACTGCCGTTTCTAAAACTCCAGGATGTTTCTGAAGTTCTGATTCAATTTCATTTGGACCTACTCTTTTTCCAGAAACCTTTATAGTATCGTCCGAACGACCGAACAGATACCAGAATCCCTCTTCGTCTACTTTAGCCCAGTCCCCATGATACCAAATATTTTCCCAGCGAGAGAAATAAGTTTCTAGGTATCTATCTGAATCATTTAGAAATCCCATTGTTAGGGAAGGAATGGGTTGTTTTAGTACCAGATGTCCGACTTCGTTACGAACGGGATTGCCTTGATCGTCAAAAACATCTGCGTCCGTTCCCATTGCAGGAGCACCGAGTGTACACGGGGTTAATTCCATCACTGGGAGTGGTTGCAAAATACATGCTCCAATTTCCGTTCCTCCAGAAATATTCATTACTGGACATTTCTTTGCCCCCACTTTATTGAAATACCAAAGATAAGATTCTATATCCCAGGGTTCACCAGTAGAACCAAGAACCCTTAAGGTAGATAGGTCATGTTTTTCTACCCAATGGTCACCTTCACCTATTAAAACTCTAACTGCTGTAGGAGATAGGCCAAGATGGGTTATCTTTGAATCTGAAATCATTTTCCAAAGTCTGTCAGGTTCTGGATGATTTGGCACGCTTTCGTAAAGAAAACATGTATGCCCGTTGAAATGCGAGCCAACAAGTTCATAAGGCGCCATAACCCAACCAAAATCTGTAACCCAGAACATAATGTCGTTGTCTCTCATGTCGAAGCAGTATTTCAACTCCCGTCCAGGTCCACTCATTAAACCGGCATGCGAATAAACCGTACCTTTTGGTTTTCCCGTAGTCCCTGAGGTGTACATGATCATTGAAATACTATCGGCAGGTAAATTCTCGGTTTCTGCAATATCAGATTCTGATGATATAAATTCATTCCATGTAATATCTCTTCCTTTATTAATGGAGACCTCTAAATCTGCTCTTTCTACAAGTATAACTTTTTCTATAAAGGTCTCTTGTTGTAAAGCTATATCCACTGTGTTTTTTAGTGGAATGACCTTTCCTCTTCTAACTGCACCATTTGATGTGAATAAAATTTTAGCTTTCGAATGAATAAGTCTTTCAGCAAGTCCTTCGGGCCCAAATCCTGAAAAAATAGGAAGTACTGCGATGCCATTTTTGAAACATGCATACATAGTTATTACTGCTTCTGGTAATAAAGGAAGGAAAACCCCAGCGACATCACCACTTTTTAGCCCAGCATTTCTCATTGCATTAGATAGTTTATTTACTTTTTTAGAAAGCTGGTTATATGTGAAAGAAATTTGATTCCCTTCATCACTTTCCCATATTAATGCAACTTGATCTTTACGTTCGCTCAAAACATGTCTATCTAAACAATTTGTAGTGATATTTGTTACTCCACCTACAAACCATTTTGCCCAAGGAAAGCCATTGTTGAGATCTAGGAGCGTATGATATTTTTTGTGCCATTGAAAGTTCATATCTTCCAAGATAACTTCCCAGAAGACTCGTATATCTTTTACCGACCAATCAAGAAATTCTCTATAGTCTGTAAATCCTAATTTTTTCATTTGTAGGCCAATATTGCTATTTTGCAAGAAATCTTCATTGGGTTTCCAAATTACATCTTCATTAGTCATTTTAGTCCTTCTCATTATCTTCGTGCATTATCATTAATCCAAACCTGGAATCTTTCTGCGCGATATTCATCTATAAATCCCCATTTTCCAGCTTCAATTTTTTTAGGAGGCTCGATATTTCCCTTTTCTATTTTTTCAACAAAATCAGCCATTTCGGAAATTATACTTAAATCTTTGAACGGTTCCGAATGTCCAGAGCAAATCCATTGTACATTCTTTTCTTTTGAAATGGATTCAAGCCTTCTAAGTGAGGGGCCGTAATCTGATAAAACCGCAGTTGGTACTTGAATAAAAAGCGGCATATGTGGTTTTACTAAATCTCCAGTTATTAACACACCTTCTTTTTCATCATAGATAGAAATACTATCTGGTGAATGGCCGGGTGTTTCATAAATGTGTAATTTCCTATTGCCAAGATCAATTATTTGCCCCTCATAAAGAGGTTCGCCAAATACACCTGGCTTCAACTTGAAATTTTCTGAAACAAAATTTTCTGGAAATTCTTTCCCTTTCCAATTCGAAATAAAGTCTTTGCATCCTTCTGCAAAATCATTAGATAAGTTGTTTTTCCCATTTTCGTGAACTGCAATAGATTCCCATTCATGTATTGAGCCTAAATGGTCCCAGTGAGTATGAGTCAAGATATGTTCAATCGGGAGTGATGTGATACTTTCACACAATTTTCTCACACTTCCAATTCCAATTCCCCCATCAATGGAAACAGCTTTTTCTTCACCAATTAATAGAAACATGTTCCAGAGTTCAGCTTCATTAAATTGGAATGTATTTGGTGCAAATTCCTGAATATTATACCAATTTTGATTATCCAAATTATCCTCTCAATAGAAATATAGAATTAAACTGTCCAATTACAAATTACTTTTTCCCAAATTTTTCGATAGCGCCTTCCATACTAGATCGACCAGGGATCCATGGTCTAGATGGATTGCAGGAATTTCTTGAATATCCATCCTTTTGCAAACGATCTCTGAACCATTTTTCCTCTATAGAATTATCTTCTTCATTGATTCGTGCCATATCACAAAAAATTTCTATTCCATTTCCCGATGGATCATAAAAATATAGTGCTCTATTTTCTCCTAAAGTTCCGTCTCCTTCGGGATGGGTAGGACTATGAACTAATGGACCAGCAGTAAATTCAATTTTATTTTCTTTTAGATGACTTATCCAAGATTCAAATTCTTCTTTAGAATCTACCTCGAAAGCAATATGATGTAATCCTACTCCTGGCTCTCTTATTCCAATTCTATTTGGTTTGAGATTCTCTTTTTTGTCGTAACCGATAAGTGATATCTCGTGATGAAGATTTCCACTTCTTAAGAAACAAATTCCCCAAGGATTATGGGGGTTATCTCCTGGTTCATATTTGTCAGATATTTTCATTCCCATAATGTCTCTATAAAATTCGACAGCCAAATCTAAATTGTGAACTTTTATTCCAATATGCTGAACGCGATTTAATTTTGGTGGGAATAGTTTTTTGTTTGTTTTTGGATTTGCTTCTTCATTTTTTTTGGAGGAACTCAATCAATACTCCTTCAGGGGTACGAATAAATGAAACCCAATTTCCTGTAACTCCGGTATGAATTTCTTCTATTTCTGTTGCCCCATTTTCTGTTGTCTTTTTCATCATTTCTTTTATGTCATCAACCATGAGTCCGATATGATGAATACCTTCTTGTAATATGTTTTGTTTGGATGAGAGTTCCTCCTTTTCTCGTAATCCACGTATAAATAGATTTAAATTTCCTATTTGTAATCTAATATTTATAGCTCCATGCTTTTTGTCTTCATGAGTTAGGTCAGCATCCAAAAAGTCCATATACCATTTTGATGTTTTAACTGGGTCAGAACTTATTAAATGTACATGATGAAATGACTCTATTGAACCCAAGTTATACTTCCTTTCTTTTTGTTTGTAATAAAAATGCTGAAACCAGTAATATGGCCCCCATAAAATAAAAAATCCAATCGAATTGACCTTCTAATGGAGAAATCCATGTAAGAAGATTATCGATAGGGAGAAGCAGGAAAACGGATGCTATGAATAGTAGTATCCATTCTAAAAATTTAGTCTGTTTTATCAAGAAATTTTCCATAAAACTCGCCCAAGAAACAATACCTAGTAAACAGGCAATAACAGTAATAGTAATTTCAAGGTAGGTTCCTGTTAGAAGAAGAGGTGTATAGACAAATAAGAAAGGCATGATAAAAATCCATGAAGAAAGTTTCATCGCCTGGAACCCAGTCTTAATTGGATCAGAGGAGGCAATTGCACTTGCAGCATATGCTGCTAAAGCAACAGGTGGAGTTACTGCGCTTACAACGGCAACCCAGTAGCAGATCAAATGAGCTGCTAGTGTTGGGACTCCTAAATTTGTTAGTGATAAAACACCAAAGATTACAAGAACAACATAACTTGCAGCAATAGGTAATCCCATTCCTACAATGTAGCCTGCTATGATTATCCAGAAAATAGTCATTGGTAAGAGACCGAAACTAAACTGAATCAGTAGATCGGATACTCGACCCGGCAAGTCACTTTGTGTGGCAGTTGATAGAAGTATGCTAAGCACACCGGCAATACTACCCACGATTACCGAACTTTTTGCTCCGGATTCTAAGGAGATCCAGATAGATTTTACTAAGTCTATAGATCTATTTTTTAAAGAATTTAATGCATCAGACCCGCTTACCTCTATCTCAGATTCTTCATTCGAAATAGAATTCTGAACGGAATTATCTACTGAAAGAGAGGCAAAAAATATTTCACAGATTTTTAGAATTGTATAAAAGGCAAGTGTCCAAAAAATCGCATCTCCGAAGTTTAGCCCTCTTTGTGTATCAGCAAACCAAGAAAAAGGTGCACCGATTTTCAGACCAAAGAAATAGACGATAATGCCTAGAACAATAGTTAAAATTAGAATAGGTTTTGAAAATTTTCGTGTATATGGAGTTTGAACTGTTGTAAGTAAATCTGTAGTTTTCAGTAAAACGATAGCACAAATTGTTTTAAAAGCTGCTAGAAAAGCGGAATCTCCTGCAACTAAATAATAAACCATGAGTGGAATAGGAATGAGTAAATACAGTCTAGGTATTATTTTACTCCATAGAGGTAATTCTGAAACAGGAACTCCAGTTAGACCTCGATTAACAGCACGAATATAAACTATGTAGCCAACTGAAAGATAATAAAGAATAGCAGGTAGAATTGCATATTTTATCACTTCAAAATAGCTAATTTCTGTAAATTGTGCTAGTAGAAAGGCACCTGAACCCATAATAGGGGGCATATAAGCACCTCCAGTCGATGCCGATGCTTCGACAGCGCCAGCAAATTCAGATCTGTATCCTACTCTTTTCATAAGGGGAATGGTAAATGTTCCCGTTGTAACAACATTTGCAACTCCACTGCCTGATATCATTCCAAAAAGACCACTAGAAACGACTGCAGTTAATCCTGGTCCTCCAGTTCTCTGACCGGTGAGACGATAAGTTGTATCAATAAAGAGTGCACCTAGACCAGTTTTTTCTAAGAATGCACCGAGAACGACAAAAATTACCATATAGTTAGCAAAAACATCTGCAATGAGTCCGGTTAAACCATCAGATTGAAGCATTAAGAACTCAGAAATACGGTCGATATTATTTCCATCATGCCATAGGAGCCCTGGAAATGAATGGGCTACTGGCCTGAAACTGTATACAAGGAAACAAAAACCTAAGAAAGGAATTATTGGTCCAACGACCCTTCTTGCAATTTCCATACTAACTGGAATTACCAGCCACGCAGAAATGACAAGCATTGTAGGTACATCTCCACCCATTTCTTCTTGTAAGGTTTCGTTGCTATAGCGCCACCAAATCATTGCGCCAGTTACACCTAGAAGGTAAATTATGTCAGAAATAGTAAAACGGTCAGTAACTTTTGAAGTTGCTTCTTTCCAATAAATAATTATTCCAACAATGAATCCCAAGATTCCAATATAAAAAACTTTTTGGTCATAGAATTTATTCCAAGCCTCAACAGGTGATATAAAGAACCAATAAATCCAAATTGTTCCAAAAACACATATGGTTGTAATAGATAAAATTGCGAAGAGTTCGTCTAGAAAAACAAAACGTTCATATATCGTTTTTTGTCTTCCTTTATATATAAGAAGACTCAAGACTGCCGTTCCTAGTATGTAAGTTCCCTTGAAAATTTCAGTGATAGGAGGACCAAAAAATGCTACATGAACGAAAAAATAAGAAAATGAAACAGCAAAGATTGAAACTAAAACTGAACTAATTCCAAAAATTTTTCTAGGTTCGATAAATTCTTCTGAGATTATTCCTATTTTTATAAGAAGAGGCATTAGTTTCTTAAGCATCTAGTATCCTAAAATTCTATAAAAAACGAGAGAATTGGAATGTATTGGGAGGAACAAATTTTGTCCCCCCCAATAATTGAAATTAAATTTTAGTAACCTTTTACTACGCTACCCGGCACATTGGTTCCACGGCTTCTCCAATAACGTGCTGCAGCTGGATGGACGTGAACTTTATGTACTTTGAGGTTGTCAAATTTTCCACTTAACTTAGCCCAATATCTTGCAGCTTTCGTAAGTTTTTTTAGATTTCCTGGGTCTGCAATAACTTTTAACATCTCATAAATACCCTTGTCAGACATTGATTTATGTGCAACCCAGAAAACATCATATGCAATAGATCTTGCGTGGGAAGTTTGTCCCTTTACTTCTGATAAAGGTGGAATTGTAACAGGTGTATAGAAAGGGAATGTACTAACAACTTTTTTTTGCTCAGATTCACTAAGTCCCACATAACGTACAGGTTTTCTTACAGATAACTGTGTAAGAGCCGGAATAGTAAAAGGAGCACCAGCAGAACAATAAACATCTATCTGACGATCTCCAAGTGCTCTTCCAGAGTCGCGGAATCCTAAGAAACGTTTCTCTATTTTATTGAATATTCCTGCACCTTTAAACATATTCATACAGTTAACGTTACTTCCTGTGCCTCTAGATAGAAGATTTACTCTTTTTCCTGCCATGTCAGAGAAAGATTTAATTGGACTATCTGCTAAAACAGCAATAATCTGTGATTGTGCCCTAACGTTAGCAATAATTCTGAAATCTCTTCTAACACCGTCTTTTTTAAATTTTCCGGTTCCGTTCCATTGTTGAACTACCTGTACGACATGACCCCAAGTCGTATGGAAACTTCCTTTTGCTACACGACGTATATTCGCTACTGAACCTTGAGAAGGAACATGAGCGTACTTTAGTCCCTTGCCGGATAAAGATTTATTTAGTAGTTGGACGCCTGCACCAATAGCAGGATTCCATCCACCTCCAGCTGGACCACTTCCAAACTTATATCTTTCAACAGCATTAGCGGAAGCAAATCCAAAGGCTACAACTGCAAGTATTGCAACAAAAACTGAAAAAAATTTGCGCATTGAAAACTCTCCTTATATTTAAAAAAGCTAACGAGACCAAAAAATTTAGAATCGCAAAAAATAAATAAAAACGAAGCAATTCCAAAGATAATTTTTTACGAATCAATTAAAAATAAAAGTTTCATGGATATAAGAACCTTATCTTTCGCTCGCTTTTCTTGTCAAGTACCTAAATTGTGACTTGCTGTTTGAAACACGACATAAAATTTCTTCTTTGATTCTTTGATTGATTCAATTGTTAACTAGGTATAAATTTCTTGAAATATCTTCATATTAAAATGGTTTTTTTCAGAGGGGGATAAAATGAAAGCTATTCAAGTAAATTCTTTTGGCGACCCAGATGTTATGAAATTAGGAGAGATGGATGATCCTATTCCTTCCGAAGGTGAAATTTTAGTTAAAGTAAGGGGTGCAGGTGTTAATCCAGTAGATACAACTTTTCGTTCTGGAGCACATCCCCTTTCTAAGGGTTTGGAGTTGCCGTGGGTCCCTGGGATTGATGCTGCCGGAGAGGTTGTTTCTGTAGGTGAAGGTGTGGAGAATTTTAAAGAAGGAGATAGAGTTTTTGGTTCTTCTACGAGTGGAAGTTATGCAGAGCTTTCTCTCTTAAGTGCTCACCGTTCAGCAATTTTACCTGACAATTTTGATTTTATTCAGGGAGCTTCCTTCCCATGTGTTTTATATACAGCATATTACGCACTAGTTTACAAAGCTTCTATTAAACCTGGAGAAACGATTTTAATCCATGGGGGTGCTGGTGGGGTTGGAAGTATGGCTATACAGATAGCAAAGGCGACTGGTGCAACTGTTATTTCAACAGTTAGTTCTCAAGAAAAAGCTGAGTTTTGTAAAAATCTTGGTGCGGATATAGTATTTAATTATAAAGAGGAAGATTGGGTTTCTGAATGTTTGAAAGAGACGTCTGGAAGAGGGGTAGATTCAATTATTGAGATGGTTGCAAGTGAAAACTTTGATTTAGATTGTCAGGCTGTAAAAAAATTCGGGACAATTGTTTTGTTAGGTTCAGGTACCGGGAAAAATCCTAGTGGCACAGTGACGTATCCTCCTTTCTATTCAAAAGATATTGATGTTAGAGGAATGAGTCTTTTTAATTCTGATTGTTTTTTTTCAAGTATGACTGATCAATTAGAAGTTTTGCTTAGAAATGAAAAGATTTGTTCGGTTGTAGGTGAGATAGTAGATTTAGCAGATGCCCCACGTTCACATGAGATTTTAATGACTGGTTCTGTTTTTGGAAAAATTGTTTTGTCTGTTTGATTTGAGGAAAATATGATCTTGGATGAGATTCCTATTGGACTTGAGGGTATTTATTCGGTTTTGATTGAAGAGGAACACGTTCCTTTTCATTTAAGGGGGAGCAAAACTGAAGTGGTTTCGACTCCAGATTTGGTTAGGTTTATGGAAAGAACAGCGTTTGAATCATTGATTCCTTTTTTGCCAGATGAGATGACATCTGTTGGTACAAAAGTATCATTGAATCATTTGTCTGGAACTCCAAAAGGAATGAAGATAACTGTTAAGACAAAATTAATTGAAAGAGATCGAAGGAGGTGTCTTTTTACTGCAGAAATCTTTGACGAGTATGAAAAAGTAGCTGAAGGAACGAATGAACGTTTCTTGATTATCACAAATAGAAGTAATGAAAAGTTAATGAAAAAAAAAGAAATGATAAGCTAAAATAATTCACAAAGGAAATCATGGGTTCTTTAGATGGAATTAAAATTTTAGATCTTACACATTATGTTGCCGGTCCATACTGTACCTTATTGCTTGCTGACGCAGGAGCAGATGTCATCAAGCTAGAACCATTGAGTGGTGATATTATTAGAGAATTTCCATCTACATTTGATGGAGAAAGTAGATTGTTTTTGGGTCTGAATAGAAACAAAAGAAGTATTGCAGTTAATTTAAAGGAAGAAGAAGGGAAAAAAATAGTTCTGGAAATGTGTAAGCAGATAGACGTTTTTGTTGAAGGGTATCGTCCAGGAGTTATAGAAAGTCTCGGACTTGGTCCTGATAAGTTGTTAGAGAGTAATCCAAGGATGATTTATCTTTCTATTTCTGCTTTTGGTCAGTCTGGTCCATTAAAATCAAGAAGAGGAATTGATCCTATTGTTCAGACTTATTCAGGTATTCCTGCGGAACAAGGCAGTGGCGGAGATCCACAACTTGTTCAAGGACATTTCATAGATTATTTTACTGGTTCTTTATCAAGTACTGCAGTGTCAATGGCCTTATTTGCTAGGGAGAGAAGTGGTTTTGGTCAGTTTATAGACTCTTCTTTGCTAGGTGGTGCGGTATCTTTACAGCAAGGAAGATTGACTTGGGCAACTGAGCAGGAAAATCTTGAGAATGTTAGAGATCCACTTACTGATAGAATAGCGAGAATTTACAATACCTTAGATGGTCATATCTATTTGTATATGGATGTCGAAAGATTTTGGAAGAATGCATGCAGGGTTCTGGGATTAAAGGAGTTGAGTGAAAATGATAATTGGAAAAATTTCAGAGATCGTCACGATGCAAGAGAGAAAATTATACCTATAGTCCAAAAAACTTTACTCAAAAAATCCGCGGATTTTTGGATTGAAAAATTTGATCAGGCTGAAGTTCCCTGTGCAAAGGTGAGGCTACCCTCACAACTTCATAAAGATGAGCAAATGCAAGAAATGTCTTACTTGTCAGAAGTGGTCCATAAAAAGTATGGAAAATTGAAAATGATTGCTCCATCTGTTAAATTTAGTAAGACTCCATCGACAGTCAGAACAGCTCCTCCAATTCTTGGAGAGCATACTGATGAAATCCTTGCTGAGTTCGGGTTGAGTGAAAATGAGATTTTAAATTTACGTCAATTAGGTGTTTTGCTACCGCAAAGATAAAAATATTTTTTGATAATTTGTAGTTTTTTTATAAGAGAAATTAAAGATTAAAGGAGGAGAAAATGATAAAAAATCTCAGAACCAAAAGAGATAATCAGCAATGGATGCTAGATCTTGCTCTGAAAACTAGGGGAAGAGTCCAGAACTTTGAGCGTGATTATTTGGAGGTGCCTGAAGGCAAGACGGCACATAACTATCAGATGTTACCTAAGGTCTGGAAAGAAGCGGGAGAGTTTCACGAAGAGTTAGGGAAAAAAGCACAGAAAGAAGGTTTTAATCATACTGCAACTGAGCATTATGATCATGCAGTTGAATCTTATCGTATGGCTCAACATCCAATTTTTTATGATGATAATCCTGTGAAGATTTATTTGTCTGACAAATTGAAAGAAATGGTGGACCGTCGTTCTGAAGTTGCTTCTTACCCAATTGAAAGGGTAGAGGTTCCTTTTGATGATGGGAAAACTATATCTTGCTTGCTTCATTTGCTTCCTGATAGAAGAAATGCTCCATGTATTATTTATGTTCCTGGGATGGATCAGACAAAAGAATCTTTTCCTCATGTAAGACATAATGTTGCTGCAGAGAGAGGATTTCATGTTCTGACTATGGACGGACCTGGTCAAGGAAATTCAAATATACAGAAGATACGTGCTGTTGGAGATAATTATGAAAGGGCAGGAGCAGCCGTTATTGATTATTTGCTAGAGAGAGAAGAAGTAGATTCATCTAAAATTGGTATTTATGGTATCAGTATGGGTAGTTATTGGTCATTGAGATTAGCTAGTTATGATCATAGAGCAGCTGCAGTAGCAAGTGCAGTAGCTTGTTTTAATCCAAATAATACAATTTTCACGGAATCTTCACCCAGATTCAAACAGGTCTTTATGTATATGGCGGGAATGGACGACGAAGATGAGTTTGACAAGATGGCAAAGCAAATGACAGTAAAAGGTTATATGGACAAGATACAATGTCCAACGCTTCTTGTTACAGGTGAATTTGATCCTCTTTGCCCTCTTGAAGATGCGATTGAAGTTTTTAATGATTTAACTTGTAAAAAAGAAATGTGGGTTTTTGAAAATCAATTTCATCCACTTGTGAATCTAAAAAATCTTGGAGGTTTAGATAATCATCAGTATATTCTTGATTGGTTCTTTAGATTCTTTAATGATGGCAAAGTCAATGATAGTAGAGTTTCCTATGTCAAAGAGAATGGTGTAGGTCCTTTTGACAAGAGTTCTGAATGGAATCCTACAGTAGGTGTCGGGCAGAAATATTTCTAGTTTTTTCAGCTCTTCGTGAGGTAATTCAGATCTCACGAAGAGCTATCTTTAAGTTCATCTTTCAGTAAAAATATACTATCCTCACCATCTATTTCTTTTAGTTTAACTTTAATGTGTTCATTTTTTGCTGTTGGAATATTTTTCCCAGTAATGTCTGGAACGAATGGCAATTCTCTATGTCCTCTATCGATAAGAACGGCAAGCCATATTCTTGAAGGTCTTCCATATTCTAAAATAGTATCTATTGCTGCTCTTACAGTCCTTGCAGTGTTGAAAACGTCATCAATTAAAAATAAAGATTTGTCTTGTATGTCAAAATCAATTTTTGTGTTTCTAGTAGGAGGTATGATTTTTGTTTTTTCCAAGTCATCTCTATGTTCTCCAATATCAATGTGTCCAATTAAGATTTCTCTTTTAGAATTATTTTTGTTTAGAATATCTTTTATACGAATAGATAATGGCTCTCCTCTGGTTTTAATTCCAATGATTGCAATTTCCTCATTTTCTGTAACTGATTTTTCAATCTCAGAAGAAATCTTTTCTATTAATTTGCTTACTTCATCTTGTGTTACAAGTAGACTTTTTTTATTTCTGTCTTTCAAAGTATAATTGCCTCCATAATCTTATTTCTTTTCTATGAATTGTTTTTTTACAAATTCTATTGCTTGCTTTTTACTTTTTATTCTCTCTTCTAGTTGTTCTTCTTCAATAGTTAAGAGAATTTTCTCTATATCCGGTCCTTTTCCAATTCCTAATTTTATTAAATCGTTACCTTTGATGAGTTTTTTAGGTTGCAAATCAGCAAGTCTAGTAGTTTTTAATTTTTCTGTCCAAAAATTGAGTATTTCAGAAAACCCCTTGTTTGATGAGTACATGATACGGAAGAATTCTAAAGTTTCAATAATAAAAGGAAATCTTAGGGTTTTTTTCCAAATTTTGTTTTCATCTTTATTTGAAACGATAAGAAATTGTTGATTTTGAAGAATATTTAAAATTTTTTTCCTTTCTGTATTGTTGAATTTTAGTTTTAATTTTAACAAATCAGATACTTGAACATATATTGTTGATTTTTTTGGGATAATTTCTGGAAATTTTTTATCATTATAATATTCCAAAAATAAACATCTTAGAAAAATAGCCCATGATACTGCACTTGAAGTGGAAGAGGCATTTTCTATTTTTCTCTTTGAACTCTTGAAATCTTTTAGGAATTTAGAACTGAATTTAGGCAGAACTAAAAAATCAGAGAATAAATTATGGAGGATTTTTGATCTCACTAATAGTTCTATTGAATGAAATGCATTTTCCGATAAAAGCATTCTAGTGATCTCATCTTTTACTCTTTCTCCACTAATTCTTTTTGTTAAATTTGATAGATTTAGAATACTATCGAAAGTGTTTTTCTCTATATTGAATTTTAATTTTCCAGCAAATCTTATGGCTCTTAGAATCCTAAGATAATCTTCAGACAATCGTACTGAAGATTCTCCTATGGTCTTTATTTGTCTTTTCTTTAGATCCGAAATGCCATCTACATGGTCAATAATCTTTGAATTTATTGGATCATAGTATATTCCATTTATAGTAAAATCCCTTCTTTTAACATCTTCTTTTAGTGTTACACCGGCTTTTATGAGGTCAGGATGTCTTCCGTCTCTATATTTTCCTTCACTCCTTAATTGAGCTATCTGAAGATCTGTTCCCATGTAACTTAACATTAAAACTTTATATTCTTGTCTAATTATGGCTCTATTAGGAAATAATTTTGAAAGTTCGTTAAGATCCATGTTAGTAGCAAGATCCCAATCTTTTGGTTCCTCCCCCAACAGGAGATCGCGAATACTTCCTCCTACTACATAAATATTGGAGCCTGACGATTTTATTCTTTTTATAACTTTCATTACTTTATCAGGTATCGTAAGTTGCAATAATATCTCCTTTAAAAAACAGTGTTTCTGAACATCTTATCTAGTCTAACAGTTCATTTTCGATTACAATAGTAATTAATCTTAAGAAAAGATTTTTCTTTCCAATCATTGAAAGAATTTTTCTTTCATCAATTTTGAGGAGATGAAATGAGAGTTGTTCGAGTCCATGATTTTGATCTGAATTTACCAATGTTAATTGATGAAGTACCTAAGCCAGAACCAAAAGAAGGAGAAATACTGATCAAATCCCAAGCGGTCGGTCTTAATCCAGTTGATATTGCTATACGTGCAGCAAATCACCCATATGCAAAGCTAGTTAAACCACCATATATCCCAGGTGCTGAAGCATCTGGAGAAATTGTAGAACTTGGTGATGGAGTAAGTGATTTTTCCGTTGGAGAAAGAGTTTATGGTAGAGCAATAGATGGTGCTTATAGTGAATTTGTTCGACTTGATGCTAGGGCATCTGCAGTGTTGCCATCTTCTTGTTCTTTTGAACAGGGAGCCTCTATGACCGTTGCATTTTATACTGCATGGAATGCTTTGGTAATCAAAGCTCAAGTACGACCTGGTGAAATTGTACTGATTCAGGGAGGAGCTGGGGGAGTTGGTTCTGCGGCAATTCAATTGGCAAAAAGATTAGGATGTGTAGTTATTACAACGGTAAGTTCCAAAGAAAAATCTGAATTTTGCAGATCTATAGGAGCAGATTACACCATCAATTATAAAGAAGAAGATTTTGTTTCAAAAAGTTTAGAAATAACAAATGGAAAAGGGGTAAATACAATTGTTGAATTGTGTGCTTGTGATAATTTCGATAAGGATATAGATGCCGTTTGTGTTGATGGACAAGTTATCGTTGTCGGTACAGGAACGGGCAAAGGTCCAGAAACAGAATTCCGTGTTCCTGCAGTAATGACAAAAGATGTCCATATACACGGCTTAGCGGTCATAAACTTATTTCCGAAAATGCCTGAACTTATAAGACGTTTTTCTGTTCTTTTAGGAGAAGGCTCCCTTAACATGAATATAGACAAAATATTTAGTTTTGATGAAGCAAATGAATCCCATGAATATATTCTTGAAGGCAAGTTTTTAGGGAAGGTTATTCTTGTTCCGTAAAAAACCAGGAAATTATTTGTGTAAATTAAGATGTTATGATTTTTTAAAAATTAGAAGTTTTTGTATGCAATTTCTTTTTACATACTAAAATTTAGGAGTGTTTATGAAGGCGATAATGGTTAGTGAATTTGGACTTGAAACCCCAATGGCAATAGAAGATGTCCCAGCACCTACTCCCGGAGATAATGAAGTACTAGTGAAAATTGAAGCTATAGGTGTAAATCCTTTAGAAATAGCAATTCGTATGGGAGATCATCCGCGATCAGCTCAAGTTAAATTTCCTTACATTTGTGGCAGTGATCTTGCAGGTATTATTGAATCTGTAGGAGAGAATGTAGAAGATTTTAAGCCTGGTGATAGGGTATGGGGTCGATGCCAGGGTGCTTATGCAGAATATGCAGTTTTGAGTTCTCCTCTTTTGGGGAAATTGCCTGATGACTATACTTTTTCAGAGGGGGCATCTCTTGCTATTCCTCTTTTAACAGCCTGGAACGCTTTAGTTTTGAAAGGAGAGGCAAAGCCAGGAGATACTGTTTTGATTCAAGGAGGAGCAGGTGGTGTTGGTCATCTTGCCATTCAACTTGCATGTATGTTGGGTTGCCGTGTTTTTGCAACTGTAAGTTCAGACGAAAAATCAAATTTTTGTCTTCAGTTAGGAGCTGACGCGACTATTAATTACAGGGTAGAGAATGTTGTAGAAAGAATTTCGGAATTAACTAATGGAGAGGGAGTAGATATTGTAGTTGAAACTGCAGCTTGTGATAACCTTAAGGATGACTTAGAACTTTATGGTTTAAATGGTCGTATTGTAATGGTCGGAACGGGTACGGGAAAAGATTTTCCAGTAGAACTTTCTATAAGGGCTGCTAGTAAAAATGATGTTAGAATTTACGGTGTTTCCTCGGGGAATTTAACTCCTCATTTGCCAGAGGCCATGGCAAGAATTTCCTCGGTTCTCATGTCTGGAAAAATTCGCCCACACATTGGAAAAGAAATGAGATTAGAAGAATCTAATGAGTCACATGAGCTTGTTTTAAGTGGCAAATTTTTAGGAAAAGTTGTGCTTCTTCCGTGATTATTTTTTGAGAAGATTAGTTCTTAAATTTACGATTCTTTGGGCATGATCAGAATGATTTACAGGAGGAAGTTTTTCACTGTTCTTTACTGGAACAATGACGAAATGTGGTCCAGCCTCAGTAAGTAGGCGGGGAAGGGATTCTTCCAGTTCACTTAGAGTATCGATTTTTTCAATTTTCCCTTTGCCGGTTCTTCCGCCATTCTGAAAACCAGAACCTGATGCAATTTTTTCGAAGTCCACACTCTGAGAAAATTCTTGACCTCCAACCATTTCGTAACATCTATTTTCAAGAAGAAAGATCAGCATATTTTCTGGGGCATATCTTGAAAGAGTAATCATAGAACCTAGACTCATCAATAGTCCACCATCACCTTTGAAGACAATTGTTTTTCTATTTGGTTGAGAAAGCGCAATGCCCATCGCAAAATCTGCAGCATGTCCCATGCCAAAAGCTAAAAAATCAAAGTCAAGTTCATGTTCGGAAACAAGAGGCCATTGGAGAGTTGTTGTCATAGTCATAACTACAACTTCATCAGTCCTTTTCGTGGCAATAGCTTTCAGCATATCCATTCTTTCGATCATTTCTGTTCCTTTTTATTCTTTAAAAGTATATCCGGTAATTACAGCAGCAGGCATAGAAGTTTCTTCAGCAGTTTTATTCATTTTTTCTATTACTTCCAAGTCATCATCTTTCATAAGATGCCAAAATGGAATTCCCCAACCATTTATTAAAGGTTCTGTATATGTATATGCAGAGTCTATAGGCAATTTATTTGAGATTGCTCCTCCATATCCTCTCCACCCAACTATCATTCTTAATGGAACACGAGGTCCCATACCACATCCTCTAAGAGAATCTCCTGCTTCCATTAATCCTGTATTTTGTATGACAATGAGCGGATTGCAACCTCCAGTCCAAAGTCCCGCGGCTATCGCTATCGACTCACCTTCTCTACAGGGAGTAATCAATTCTATAGAGGTTTCTTTTTCTAAAACTTCATAAAGTAATCTGCTCTCTGAATCTGGAATCATAAGTACATGAGTAAATTTCAATTCTTTTAATTTGCGTAGTGTTTTTGCAGCACTAACTCCAAGCGACATGTATTAATTCCTTATTTTTCGTTGTTAATCAAAATTTGATACAATATATTTGTTTATATGTTCCCTTACGTCAATACTGAAAATAGTTTTTAATTTTTGAAAGTTATCCTCTTGAATAAACTGCCTGTTTTATCGATTACAATGGGTGATCCTGCTGGGGTTGGACCAGAAGTATGTTTGAAAGCTCTCTTGAATTTGAAAGTCAGGAAATGTTGTTTCCCTATTGTCATTGGTGATTTGAAAGTGTTGAAATTACATGCACAAAAGATGGGAATACGTAATCGATTGAGAGCAATAGACTCATCAGAAATTCTTAAACTACGAAATGAAAAATTAAATTTTTCTCCTGTGATTGATCTTAAGAATGTAAAAATGAGTGAAAAAATGTTTGGGAAAGTGCGTTCTTCTTTCGGAAAAGCCTCTGCGGAGTATATTGAGGTAGGAGTAGAGTTAGTAAAAGCAAGATCCTGCGATGCAATAGTTACAGGACCAATTCACAAAGAGGCTTTTAATTCTGCTGGATATATGTTTCCTGGACATACAGAATTTATAACTTCTTTGGTTGGAGGGGAAAAACCTGTGATGATGTTTTGTCATCCTAAATTGAAAATTGCACACGTTTCTACCCACTGTAGTTTGAAAGATGCTTTGAAAAAAGTAAAAAAAAGACAAATTATACATGTAGGAAAAGTTTTTTCTGATTCTTTGCAATACATGGGTTTTAAAAATCCTAGAATAGGAGTTGCTGCATTAAATCCACATTGTGGAGAAGGTGGATTATTTGGTTCTGAAGAGATTAAAGAAATTGTTCCCGCAGTTAATCAATTAAAAACTCTTGGAATAGACATTACTGGTCCTATTTCACCTGATGTAGTCTTTTCAATGAATAGAGACAGTGTTTTTGATGGTGTGATAGCGATGTATCATGACCAAGGGCATATCCCAGGCAAAATGATAGGTTTTAATTTTAAAAAGAAAGGTGCAGTGGTTCATGCAGTGAATGTTACTCTTGGTTTGCCGATAATCCGCACATCAGTTGAGCACGGAACTGGTTTTGAGATTGCAGGGAAGGGTATAGCAAGTGAAATGAGTATGGTAGATGCATTATTACTGGCATCTAAAATGGTAAGAGCAAAAAAGAATTCTTAATCAATTTTTTTAGATATAGTTCAGGAATCACTTCATGAAAGCATTTCTTAAATGGGCAGGTGGCAAGTCAAAGATTGCCTTGAACATAAAAGAACATTTCGAAGAAGGACAACGGCTAGTAGAACCTTTTGTTGGTTCGGGCGCTTTGTTTTTGAATAATAGTTTCAAGAAATATCTCCTCTGTGACAAAAACATTGATTTAATCAATTTGTATAAAAATCTGAAAAAGAACCCTCAGGAATTAGTTGTTTTAACAGAAAAATATTTTACTGGAGAATATAATTCTAAATCGCAATTTTATGAATTGAGAGAAAAATTTAACTCTCTAGACTCTAATGATATGGTGAAAAGTGCTTTGTTCGTTTATCTGAATAAACACGCATTTAATGGACTTTGTCGTTACAATCGCAAGGGATTCTTTAATGTTCCTTATGGAAGATATAAATCTCCAAGATTTCCTAGAGAAGAGATGTTTGATTTTGCTAAAAAAGCTAAACGAGCAAAGTTCAAGTGTCAGGATTTCGAAGATACTTTCAAAGAAACAAGGGAAGGGGATATCATTTACTGTGATCCACCTTATGTGCCTTTTTCGGCCACTTCAAATTTTACTTCCTACTCAAAAGATGATTTTGACCTTGAGGACCAGTGTCGATTGGCTAGGAATGCAGAAGAATCTAGAGGTAGAGGCATACAATGCATAATTTCAAACCATGATTTAAGAATCACGAGACAAATGTATAAGAAATCAAAGATTTACAAGATTAGTGTACAAAGAATCATAGCAAGTAAATCAGCAAGTAGAAAAAAGGTAGATGAAATTATTGCTGTTTTTTGAGATTGCAGGAAATGGTACCAAAAGTGAAATGATAAAATCACGAAAAATCTTTTCCTCTATCTCTGCTAATTAGAGTTTCTTTGACTATTTTTATGTAGAATTTAGTTCTACGATTTTCCCGGAACTATCAAGGCGCAATCCAGATTTCTCGGCAAGGTCAAGAACAGATTTTGCCCAACCTATTTTTCCAGGGTCGTTTCCTCCTAGAATTGCCATCAAATTTGCATATGAGTCGCCGATATTTTTGAATCCTCGCATAACTCCTTCAGGGACTGAAATAATATCAAAGGTATCAAGTTCTATATTGTTTTCTCCATTTTCTCCCCAGTATACCGACCATTTTCCAGACATAGCAAAAAATACTTCGACTGTAGTGTGTGTGTGTAACGCTGCTCCTTTTCCTGGTTCGGCACCAACGTAGTGGATATTAAACCCTTCAACTGTATCGATCGATGGTTTTAGTTCAGGATCTTCAGATACTCCATTGCCAATCACATTGTACAAATCTCTTTCGTGTTCGGGAAGACGTGTGTCGACAAAAGCTTGTTTGGATAGTTTCATTTCACTGAATTTTGCATATCTCTTTTTCATATCTTCCATGTGGAAATCTCTTTGTGTCATAGCATCCTCCTTTTTGAGTGATGGTTTTATCTGACATAAAGCATGAATCTATACTTCGTTAATTTTTTTACAGGATTACCTTCTATTTCTTTTCTTTTGGGAAAGGTACTCGTTTAGATTGAATTGATTTTAGAGCTAATTCTTGACCTAGTCTTCTATCTTTAATTAATTCTGCAACGATCGAAACAGCAATTTCTCCTGGGCTATCTGCGCCTATATCTAGGCCGATAGGAGCATGTACTTTTTCTATAAGTTCTTTTCTTCTAAAGCCTTTTTCCTGCAAATGTCTATATGTGAGAAGCACCTTACTTTTAGACCCTATCATTCCAATGTAGCGAGCAGGAGTAGAAAGTGCCCATTCCAAAACTATTTCATCATTTGCATGTCCACGTGTAATAATTGCTAGATAGCTAGACTCGTCTATTTCAAGGGAATTAAATATTTCTGGAAATTCACCTACGTAGAAGTCCTCAGCCATTGGAAATCTTTCTTTATTTGCGAAGCTAGGTCTATCTTCTACAATAGATGTGCGAAATCCTGCCATGTGAGCAGTTTGAGCTACGCAAAATGAAACGTGGCCTCCTCCAAACAGAAAAATTTTAGGTTGAGTAGTTATAGGTTCAACGAAGATCTCTGTTGTCGCACGTGTTTTTTTTGAGTTGTTATTGTCTGTTTTTTGTTTGTCAAATTCTAAAGTTATGGGTTGACCTTCTCTCATGATTCGTGAACTTTCTCTCCAAATTTCGGCTTCATATTTGGATAAACTCCCAACTGTGCTTCCATCTTTTAAAATTAAAAGTTTATTATTTTCTTTCTCAGAAGGTGATATCTGTGTAGCCATTGCAGCACTCCCACCTGTTCGTCTAATTTTATTGACGGCTGAAAGTAGTTCGATACTGTAACTTTCTAAGGGCTCTACGAAAATCTCGACAATTCCTCCGCAAATATGTCCGCTGTCCGCTGCATCTTGCTCTGTTAAGTCAAAACGGAGTTTTTCTGATTTCTTGTTCTCCAAAACGTCCATGGCAGTTTGCCATACCTCGGCTTCAAGACAGCCTCCGCCGACTGTACCCTCGATAGTTCCATCTTTATGCACTAACATTTTTGCATCACTGCTCATAGGCGCGGAGCCTTTACGATTCACTATTGTTGCAATAGAAGCGGATTCACCCTTTTGTATTAAATCTTCCATGGTATTGAAAATACTCTTTGACATTTGAAAATTCCTGTATCAAATAGTTATTGATTTCGATTTTGGTCATGCATATATATCAAACTAGTATTCCAAGAACAACTCGTTACTATAAGTCTATCTGTCAGTGTCATAGGGAAGTCTCCCTTTTCATTGATAATATATGCGATTTTTTCGATTTCGTCTAGATTTTTAATATAATCAGCCTTATTCAAAATAATAGCTTTTTTAGCATTTTTAGGGGAATTTTGAAAAATTCCATTAGGATGTTTAATTAAAAGACCTAAACTTTCTGGGCTAATTTTCATCCTTTCTTTTAGACCAGTTATCTTACAAAAATGTTTCAACCTAAAAACATTTTCTTTTGAAACAGATAAGCCGATTGCATCTAAGCCAATAACTCCCAAAATATAGTCTGATTCCATTGGAATTACTGGTTCATTCTTATTTGGAGCTTTAATTGGTAGACCTTTAGAACCATCAGCTTCAACAAAAAGAATTCTCTCTTTAGACATAAATCGTTTGATTTTTTCATTTTCGAATCCTTTCAACTTCATTTTTGTTAGATTTTTGTTAGGTTGATTTGGGATTTTTTCTTCTCCGATTCTTTTCCTGGCGAGTGTGAAAATTTTTTTTTTATTACTGGTTTCTTTTTTTATCATTGTATCGATTGTGTCATCTTTGCCCAGGATAGTAGTAAATTTTAGTTCTTTGTCGGGAGAAAAGATATTTGTTGTAGTCGTAATCAAAATAGGACATGAATGAAATTCAGAGGCTTCTTTGGCAAGTTTGTTGATAATACTAGTTTTGCCTCCTCCTCCAACCACAGAAATAGTGTTCCCCTTTTGTATGCCGAGTGCTTTTAATAAATTTGATTTGAAAAAAGTGTTTTTCATATCGATTTGTTTTCCAGTAATTCTTTTCTTAGGATTTGTACAATCTCTTGAGTCAACTGTGACAATTCTTTAACTACTATATGATTTTCATAAATTTGTTCGACAAAAGAGTCTACAACCCCTACGCCTATGAGTCTAACACCGTTTTTTGAGATTTGAGTAGCAGTTGAGATAAGGTGTGAAGCATCACCATTAGGCTGACCATCTGAAGTGATAATAATAATTTTCTCCTTTTCATTTCTTTGTGTAATTCTTTTAAATGCAAAAAGAAGATGTTCTTCATCCCAGTTGTTAAAGCGAGGGTAAATATTTACCAGCCTATTTTTTGTATGTGAAAATGTATCGTCAAATGATTTGTATATTCTATGCTGTAATTTGGAATGACGTATATGCCTAAATTTGAAAGCCGGGATATGGCCAAGTGAAGCTGCCATTGCTGCCTCTGAATTTTCGGTTGAATATCCTATAACTTCAAAAGGTACACGAATACGATCTAATACTTCAGCGAATACAACAGTAGCTTCTCTTGCTGCGAGATATTTAGATTCTCTGTTCATACTACCACTTTCATCAACCAGCAAACTGAAACATATATCTAATTTTTCGGGTTCTTCTCTTCTTTGAAAGAGGTTAAATTTTTCTAGTCTCTGTTTCCAAAGTTTATGGCCGTTCAGTTTTCCTGATCTGTAGTTTCCTACATATCGTGTGTAAGTTCTCTCTTGAATAATCTGTAAAAGTTTTGCAGTTAAGACTTTAATTTCGCTTGAAATATTTTCTAAAATTTCTGAATATTCGGATGATTTCCCCTCGGGAGGTGTCATAATAGTTTGTTCGTCTTGAACAACTGCAGAAGGATGGATTTCTTTCTTTTTGTTTTCTAATTGAAACCAAGGGGTAGACCAGTGGCCTAATGTAGTTGCTTCTTCTTCAGTGAAAGAGATTAATTCTTCTTGATCTTCATTGTTTATTATAGCCTCTTGAGTTTGATTTTCTTCGGTGTCATTTGAGTCATTTTTTTCTTCGTCAATTCCTTCTATTTCAGAATCTAGGAGTGTGTCCTCTGAGAAATTTTCTTTATCCTTTTCGTGAAACTGCTGGTTTAGAAAATCATATATTTCGTGTGAACACTTATAAGTAATTTCTCCGTCTGTAGTTTCACAAGCGTCTTTAATTTTGTTTTTTAAATTTTTTAGAGTTTTTAAGATCTTTGGGTCAAGTAATTTCATTGTTTGAAGATCTAAATCTTTTTCAGTTGTTTCTCGTATGTAAACTGCTCCTGTTAGATAAATCCCTAGTTGAATTTGTTGAATAAGAGGTAATTCTCCTGTTTTTATAGAATAGTTCGCAGATTCAATAGAAGGTTTAATAAACTCTATTAGATTCTTTTTTGTTCCAGGAAGAAAGGACGTTAGAAGATTCTCGCATCTAGTATCATCCAATGTATGCCACAAACGAAAAATCCCAGGTTTTTCTTTGTTGTCAGATAAAATCTGAGTTAGCCATTTCTTTTCTTTGAATCTTAAGTGAGCAGCTTGAATTAAGGTCATACCTTTTTGGTATTTCAAGAAATGATTTTCATTTGTTTTTCCACTTAGGATCTTAAGGGATGTTTCAGGTTTTTCAATTTGGATGTCTTGTTGTTTTGAATTCGATAGATTTTGTGAATCAGAGTTCGCGTATTCAAGGTTGAGGACGTAATTTTTAGAAACTATCTGTGCTAAGGTTTCTAAACGTAATCTTCTTTTTTCCATAGGTTTATTTTTTAAAAGTAATTGTCAATTATGTCTTCGATAACTTTTGCATCGAATTCATTTATTTTGCCGTAAATTGTAGAAATCGCTGATTCAGAAGCGCTAAAAGATTCGGACATACGTGCCCAATCTATTAATCTTCTTGTGCTAAAAGTGCAAAAGATTTTTTCATTTTCAATGGCCTCTCTGACGTCATTTGCAACATTTACCATTTTCTCAACTAATTGTTTGTCCATATTTCCACTTTGATTCATTACAACATCGACTTCAATTTCGTAAGGAAGATAACCCATTCTTATAGATACTGGAAATCGGTCTAACAAAGCTTCATTGAGAGCTTTTGTTCCTGCATAGCGTCTATCTTCGTTAGGATTCATGCTTGCAAAAACTCTAAAATTTGGATGTGGTTTAATTATTCTTCCATCGTATTCTGTTAAAACTATCATTTTGTCATCGTCAAGGAGACTATGAAGACAAAAAGCAATTTCAGGAAGGCATGCGTTTATTTCGTCTATAAGTAGCCAATCTCCTGATTCCATTGCATCTATAAGAATTCCATTGACCCAATAAGTGCCTTTTTCGTTAATCATCAGTTTACCTACAAATTCATCTACTGTTGTCATTCCATTCAAATTTACTCTTCGAAATCCATTGTTTGTCATTTGAGCCAAGTGACGGACTAAAAGAGTTTTCCCGACTCCTGTTTCTCCAATCAGAATTACTGGAAGTCCTTTGCTTACGGCCCAAGCAGTTTTTTCTAGATCATCTCCAACGGGTAGATAAAACTGAGAATCAGGCACGTAAGGGTTGTCAATATTTTCATTGATTTTTATCTCACTTCTGCCAATTTTATATACCCCGTTTTTTGTGATTTCCTCTCGGATTTCGATAGTCAATTTTGGACTCCGTTCTTTTTGATTGTTTTCTCGTTGAGTAAAATGAGTATTGCTTCAAGAACGCCTCCTGCAATACTTCTTGATTTGTCTGAAATAGTCATACAGTGTTCAGGTTTTGCTCTGGGATCAATGTCTCCAACTTTAAACCCTTTTGGAATTGAAAGATCGTCCCTAACTAATCCTCTAATAACACCAGGTATCTCTGAAAAAATCTCCAGTTCGTCTACTTTTGCTACAAGGTCTCCTTTAGATACTTTGTCCCCTATTTTTTTAATGGATTTAAATTTGCCTTTCGCAGGAGAACGAAGAAGTCTTTCGGTTGTATATCCTCCAATAGGTCCGGGTACTCCAGTATTCTCAGAGGCGAACCCGCTGAAAATTATCCGACCAATATCGTGTCCTCTTGCAGTTTCTATCACTGCATGACAATCTGAACCAGCATTAAAGCCTGGTCCTACTCCAATTACAATCTTTGCACTATTTTTGTGTGTGCCAAGATTTTTTTTTGCAAGAATTGCATCTATTAAGATTTGGGGTTTTGCGAGTTTAACTATTTTACACTCTGGGTCGACTAGAACAGGGATTATATTCTTTTCTAATAAACTAAGAGCAGAATTAAATTTTTCAGTCAATGAATCTCCCTGAACCATTTCTGAAAATAGCCCTTCAATTTCAGTTCGGCCAGAATATATACACTCAGCAAAGGAGACAGTTCTTCTGACCATAGTTGGATTTTCTGTTTCTGTAATAATTATTGGGAAACCAGAACGAAATATTTTTTGAACTATACCAGAAGCGATATCACCACCACCTCTTATAACAACAAGTGAACTTTCAATTATATTCTTAGAAAATGTTTTTTTCACTCTTTTCCCAGTTGTTTTCTGAAAAGTTTGATAATTTATTTTTATGAATCTAAAAGGTTTCTTGCGATGATCAGTCGCTGTATTTGGCTTGTTCCTTCTACTATTTGTATTTGCTTTGCATCCCTCATGAATCTTTCTAGTGGATGGTCTTTCATATATCCAGCTCCTCCTAATATTTGTATGCTATCTATAGCTACTTTCATTGCCATATCTGCAGCAAATGTTTTTGCAGTAGAAAAGTAACGAGCATTTTCTTTTCCTATTTGACCTGTGTCCACTAGACTCGCTGCTTTATGCACCAAAAGTCGAGATGCTTCAATTTGCATAAACATATCTGCAAGCATAAATTGGATTGCCTGAAAATTAGAAATTGAAGTACCAAAAGCTTCTCTTTCCTTAGAGTAGTTTTTTGCATAATCGAAACACCCTTGAGCAAGACCAACAGCTCGCGCGCCTATTGCAGGACGCATTTGATTAAATCCGATCATTGCAGATTTAAATCCTTTATTAAGTTCTCCAATTTGGTTTTCTTTAGGAATTGCAACGTTTTCAAAATTTAGAATACATGTAGATATGCCCTTCATTCCCATTTTTTTTTCATGACGACCAATACTGAAGCCATCTGTATTAGTTGGTACAATAAAGTAAGTGATACCTTTAGTCCCAGCGTTAAAATCTGTTTTTGCAGCAACAGTAATAAAATCAGCTTTGTCAGGTCCGCTACAATAACATTTTGTTCCATTCAGTACCCATTCTCCCCCTTCTAAGGATGCTCTAGTCCTTATATTTCCTGCGTCCGAACCAGCATGTGGTTCAGTCAAGGCATAAGAGCCTCTTAACTCTCCTTTAGCCAAACCTTTTAGATATTGATCCTTTTGTTCTTGATTTCCACTTAGTTGAATTATTCTACTAGAAAGCATATTCAAAACTATAAAAAGAGGACTGTTTGAGCAAAATCTTGCTATTTCTTCTATAACTATACAACCTCCAAGAAAACCCATTCCTGCCCCATGATATTCTTCAGGTAAGAAAATACCCAATAGTTCATGTTCTTTAAGGAGTTGAAAAATATCCTCAGGATATTCTTCTTTTTCATCAATTTCAGATGCTCTAGGTTTAATGTGTCTTTCAGATAGTTCTCTAACAGTTTCTTTCAGCATCTTTTGAGATTCATCCAAATCAAACAACATAATCTAAAGTCCTCTTTCAAGATTTTAAAAATTCTATAGTTTTTTATAATCTTTCTGAAATATTTTTTTGTCAAACTAAATTCAAGAAAACGGTTTTTTTTAAGTTTCTTTTTATTGGAGTTGTTCAGTATAATTTTATTTTGTTATAAGTAATCTTTATTAAATCGCTTTACTACTTTTTTTGGACTTGTTGTTTTTTTACTACAGGGTTAGTATCCCTTTGTTTTTTTTATTGAATTTTAACTTTTATTTATTTTTCTCTCTCTAAGGAGATAGAGATGATAGTTGTTATGAAGCAGAATGCTACCCCCGATGAGATTGAAAGGATTGTCGAAAGAATTAGAGAACTAGGCCTAGAAGAGCATCTTATTCAAGGTGTTTTACGAACTGTTATTGGTGCTGTAGGAGATGAAAGAGGAAAGAATATGCTGGAATCTCTTGTTACTCTTCCAGGTGTTGAAAGTGTAGTGCCAATTTTAAAACCTTATAAACTTGCAAGTTCTGAAGGCATGCCTGAGAGAAGTATTGTGCCAATGGGAGAAGGTGTGACAATCGGAGGAGAAAAGATTGTTGTTGTGGGTGGACCATGTTCTGTTGAAAGCAGAGAACAAATATTATCTTCTGCTGATGCTGTAAAAGACGGTGGTGGTCACGTTCTTAGAGGAGGTGCTTATAAACCTAGAACATCCCCATATAGTTTCCAAGGAATGGCCGAAGAAGGACTTAAACTTCTTGCAGAAGCTAGAGAAAAGACAGGGTTGCCAATTCAAACAGAAGTTATGGATACTGTAGATGTTGATTTGGTATGTGAATATGCTGATGTTTTGCAGATTGGTGCTAGAAATATCCAAAATTTTTCTTTGTTGAAAAGAGTGGGTACAACAAAGAAGACAGTTTTCTTGAAAAGAGGTATGTCTACAACGATTGAAGAATTTCTGATGTCTGCAGAATATATTTTGAGTCAAGGAAATCCGAATGTTGTTTTATGTGAAAGAGGAATTAGAACTTTCGAAAATTCAACTCGCAATACTTTAGATATAACTGCGGTTCCTGTTCTTAAGGAACTTACTCACCTACCAGTTGTCGTTGATCCAAGTCATGCTGCTGGTGCTTGGAGATTTGTTGCTCCACTTGCTAAAGCTGCAATTGCTTGTGGCGCTGATGGTCTTATGATTGAAGTACATCCGGATCCTTCTCAAGCAATGTCTGATGGGGCTCAGTCTTTGAAGCCCGAAATGTTCAAGCAGTTGATGGGAGATCTTGAAGTTTTTGCTAATGCGGTTCAGCGTGAATTCTAATTTTCTTACTTCATTGAAAAATTTGGTGTTCAAATATGAATGAAATTGAAGTAAGCCCTCAGGAAAATGAAGAGCGTTTAGGTAGTTATCTTAAGTCTGCTAGAGAAGGTCTTAAGATGAGCCTAGAGGAAATTTCTAACGAAACAAAAATCCGTAAATTTTATCTGGAATGTTTTGAGGAAAATGATCTTTCCCCACTGCCTGCAGATGTTATTTCGCGTGGTTTCTTAAAGGCAGTTGCGATATCACTTAAACTTGACCCCGAGCATGTTTTAACCAAATTTGATCAGGAAAAAGGAATTTTTCAATTAGATGAGGTAATGGGCGATTCATCTTTTAGACCAACTTTGAAAAATGAGAGAAGAAGTTTCCTTAATGGTTTTTATATAACAATTTTTCTTTTATTACTTTTGGTTGTAATTTACATTTTTATGTCTTGATTCTTTTTTGAAATGTCTAATGGAAATAAGTCATTCCTCAACACCTTATAGTAAAAATAAAGAAATAAAAGTTCCAGTTTCAAATTTCAATGAAGCTTCGGTAGCTTGGTGCTTAAGTTCCCTATATATAAAAAATTCTAGTTCCATTATTTATCTTGGGAAAGATGAAAAAGAAATTAGAAGAATTCAAAAGAATTTGCTTATTTTTATTAATTTTCAGAATGAATCACCTTTTGAAAATGATTGTGTGCATGTTTTTCCTTCAAGAGATGTATTCCCTTATTCATTTTTATCCCCATCGTCTGATATCTTAGGTGAACGTTCTAGATCTATAAATTTCCTCAGAAGTGAGGCTAGAGGAATCTTTTTAACTACTTTTAAAGCTATTTCAGAAAAAATATTCAATCTCAAAAAATCTCTGGGACAAGTTACTTCACTTAAAGAAGGGGAACATTTTAAGCATGAAGATTTATTGATGATTCTAAATGAAATGAAATATGAAAAACGTTCAGTAGTTCAGTCAAAAGGAGAATTTGCTGTACGCGGTGGAATTATTGATTTTTTTTCACCTCATTCTAAGATGCCAACAAGAATTGAATTAAAAGGAGATGAAATAGATTCAATAAAAAAGTTTCATCCTGACACGCAAAGAAATAACAGATCTTTTAAAAAAGCTGAGCTTTATCCTCCAAGAGAAATCTTGATGAGTAAGGAGGAGATAGTTCTTTGTTCGAATAAACTCGAATCTTTCTTGAGAGATGATTTAGATAGTAATTTTAAGATACAAACAATGTATGAATTGTTTCAATCAGAAGAATATTTTCCAGGCATTGAAAATATGTCACCCTTATTCTCAGAAGATATTTCTACTTTTTTGATTTTGTGCCATCAAATGCTCAATGGATTTTTGCTGATAAGTCAAATTTATTATCTGAATCAGAACAGTTTTGGTCTTCGATAGAAGAGGAGTTTTCGCTTTCCTCAGAGAGAGGTCTCATAGGTTTTGACCCTAAGCTTAAATGGATTGCTCCCGATGATTTTTTTGAATTGGTTGAACTTTGGCCCACTTTAGAGCTTGAAACTCTTTCTTCTGATATCGGTTTGAAAGCAGAACAAATCGAAAAAAATAGTCCTTTTTATACCGAATCAACCGATTATTTCAGAGGAAGATTCGATTATTTTTTTGAACAGATAGAGAAATGGATTTTGTCTAAGTGTCTAGTAGTTTTAGTTGCTAGCGATCGAACAGAATTATATAGAATCAAAAATTTATTGGAAGCAAGGGATATAAAAGTTCCAATCTTTTCTATCGAAAATAGTTCTGAGCTCAAATTTTCTCAACTTATTTTATTAGAAGGATCTTTGTCTGCTGGACTTAGAATTCCTTCTGAAAATATTTTGTTTTTTAAAGTTGAAGATTTGTTTGGGAATATTAAGAAAAGGCAGACAGAAAATAATGTTTTGCAGATTTCTTCAGAGTGGATCAAAGAATTAAAAAAAGGAGATTGTGTTGTTCATGATGAATATGGAATAGGTAGATTTCTTGGAGAAGTCTTTTTTGAAGATTCGGAAGATAAAGATGAATTTATGGCACTAGAATATTTTGGAGGAGATAGGCTTTACATCCCAATGCATGATCTTAAAAAAGTTAATGAATATCGTGGTCCAGATTCTCCAAAACTCGACAAGCTAGATGGTATTAGGTGGTCTCAGACAAAAAATAAAGTAAGGAAGTCTATTAATGAGATGGTGAAAGATCTTGTTAGTCTTTATGCAGAAAGAAATCAATCACAAGGATTCCAATTTAAAGCTGATGTGAATTTTGAAAATGAAGTGAACTCTCATTTTGAATTCGAAGAAACACCTGGCCAACTTCAGGCTATTAATGACGTACTTTCTGATATGGAAAGTGGTTCCCCAATGGATCGACTTGTGTGTGGTGATGTGGGTTTTGGAAAAACCGAAGTTGCAATTCGTGCTGCAACACGATCTATTTCTTCTGGAAAACAAGTTGGACTTGTTGTTCCAACGACACTTTTAGCACATCAGCATTTTGAAGTTTTTAAGGAAAGATTTAAAAATTTGCCGGTAAAAGTTGAAATGTTGTCTCGTTTTAGAACAAAGAAAGAACAATTAAGGATTCTAGGTGAACTTTCAGATTCAAAAATTGATATTTTAATTGGAACTCATAGGATTCTTCAAAATGATGTTTCATTTCACAATCTGGGTTTGTTGATAGTTGATGAAGAACATAAATTTGGAGTGAGTCATAAAGAAAAATTTAAGAAAATTAGTATTGGAGTAGATGTTTTGACTCTTACGGCTACCCCTATTCCAAGAACCCTGCAATTAGCACTCTCAGGAACTAGAGATTTAAGTGTAATTGAGACTCCACCTAGAGATAGGCTTCCTCCGCGGACGTATATATGTGATTTTGATGAGGAAGTAATTTCTAGGGCTATAAAAAGAGAACTTTTAAGAGGGGGACAAGTTTTTTTCGTTCATAATAGAATTAGTTCTTTGGATGCTATAAATGAACTTTTAGTTAAATGCTTACCCGAATCTAAAATTTTAGTAGCACATGGTCAAATGTCAGAAAAAAAATTAGAAGAGATTATGCATAAGTTTGTTTCTAGAGAAGTAGATGTTTTGTTAAGTACGTCGATAGTAGAAAGTGGACTAGACATTCCATCAGTTAATACCATAATAATCAATCGAGCTGATAGATTTGGTTTGGCTCAACTATATCAACTGCGTGGCAGGGTAGGTAGAGACCGACACCAAGCTCATGTATATTTAATGGTTCCTTCTATTAAGAAATTAAAAGGTCAGGAAAAGGAACGACTTCAGGCAATTCAAGATGTAAGATCTGTTGGACAAGGTTTTAAAATTGCTATGAGAGATCTTGAAATACGAGGTTCAGGTAATTTGCTAGGGCATAAACAATCAGGGCATATTGCTTCCGTAGGTTTCGAAATGTATTGTAGGATTTTAGAAGAAATAGTAAATGACGCCAAAGGAATAACTTCTAGGTTCCATGAACCAGAAATTATTTTGCCGATTAATGGTTCTATGCCTTCTTCATGGATTGAGGAAAGAGATGTAAGACTTGAAATATATCACCGGATATCTAATTTGAAATCGATTCTTGAACTAGATGAAATCCATGACGAATTATTTGAACGTTTTGGAAAATTTCCGGATGAAGTTTCGCGTCTTTTTGAAGTAACTCGGATTCGTATACGTGCTAGACAATTGAAAATTGCACTTTTGCGGGTTAGTGGGAAAAAACTTTGGATAAGATTAATTCCCGGAGAGTATAAATTTCCAGAAAAACTACTTGCTATTCCAACAATTATTTTTAATGACAATTATGATTTCAGTGTGGAAGTATCCGTTTCATGGGAAGAAAGTTCAAAGTACATTGAACAAATTTTAAGTTGCTTAGAAACTTCTTTTTTGGATAAAGATCTTACTTGAGAGGAAGGTGTTTAAATTATTTTTTTCCTAAAAAAAAATCATTCTCTGACGATCCTGCTGCTTTTCTTTATTAATCTTCATCTTGTTGGTTGTGAAAGTGATGTTCAGAAGAAACAGGTTCAAGATTTAAAATCAAACTTAGTTCAAGTGAATGATGAGTTTATTAATGCAAAAGATTTAGAATCTAATTTTTCGATTGTTTGGAAATCAGAAAGTAAAATTGGGGGTAAAGACCCAAGTACTCGTATTTTTATAGATCAATTGATTGAAAGAAAATTAATTCTCCAATCATCTAAAACTATGAATGTGAAAGTAGAAGATTTAGAAGTGAATAGTTACCTTGAAAGTCTTTTTTTCCCACTAAACCAGAAAGATATAAAAAAGAAATTCTTTAAAAAGGAAGAAAAATTAAATGAGTGGTTAAAAACAATTAGAGAAATTTTAAGAGTAAATAAAATCATTCAGTATAAAATTTATTCAAAAATTCAGGCATCAGAAGATGAAAAGAGATTTTTTTATAAAAATAATATAAAAAAATATACCACTTCACGTCGATTGAAGGTTAGGCAGATTGTTGTTGAAGACAAACAGTTGGCTTTAGAAATTCATTCTCAATTACTAAAAGGGTCTGTTTTTTCTGCTCTTGCAAAAGAAAAATCAATAGGTCCTAATTCTTTTTTAGGAGGTGTCCTAGGGTATCTCGAATTGAAGGACTTACCTTCGTCATTACGTAAGGCACTTGAAAATTTGAAGGTTGGAGAAATTAGTAAAGTTATATCATCACCTTCTGGATTTCATGTTTTTCAGGTTACAGAAATAAGATCTGCTTACGTTAAACCTTTTCGCTCTGTTGAGAATATGATAAGAGAAGAGATTATCCGAAAAAAAGGCCGTAAATTATTGAATAAGTGGATTTTGAATTTGAGGAAAAATGCAAAGGTAATATATTTGAAGTAATGGAGAACAAAAGAACAATGAAAAAGTGTATATTTTTTTCTTTAATCGTCATTAGTCTATGTTTTGTGCATTTTTTATATGCAAAACCAATTGTAATAGAAAGAATAGTTGCGAAAATAAACGAAGAAATTATAACTCTTAGTGAACTTCAAGAATTTGTAATAATGGCGAAACTTGAACTTAAAAGAAAGTATAAAGGGAAAGATTTAGATAGAAAATTACAGGATCTAGAACAAAAAGCTTTAGATAATCTTGTAGAAAAAAAATTATTGATCCAAAAAGCAAAAAAGATTCGACTTTCTGTCACAGATAGAGAATTAAATCTTGCTATTTCATCTGTCCTGAAGAGAGCAAAGATTACTTTAGACCAATTGAGTAAATATCTAATTTCCACTGGCTCAAGTCTGGAAAAATTCAAAAAACGAACTCGAGATAAGTTGCTAATAAAAAAAGTTGAGAATATTTTCGTAAATACTATTGTTACGGTGACAAAAAAAGAGATTGAGAATTACTATAAAGACAATTCAGATAAGATGACTCTTGGTGGTTCTAGAAAAGTCAGGCAGATTTTTTTTCCTTTAAACGAAGAAATGTCAAATAATGATATTTCGAAAATAAAAGTTCTTTCTGAAACAGTTTTGAAGAAGGCGAAAAATAATCCGGACAATTTTCCAGATCTGGCAAAGCAATATTCTAAAGGTCCTTCTAGAAATCTTGGTGGAGATCTCGGGGTTGTTAAAAAAGGTGAGATACTTCCTGAACTTGAAAAGGCTATCTTTTCAATTGAAGAGAATCAAGTTAGTGGAATAGTCCAGTCAAGAGCAGGGTTGCATATTGTTTTGGTATACAAAATCATTCCTGGGAAGATGATTCCATTGAAAGAAGCCCATGAGAAAATCAGGAAGACAATTTTTAGTGAAAAATCAGTTCTTATAAGAAAAAAATGGATTAGTGAATTGAGAAAATCAGCTTTTTTGGAAATCACTTATAATTCCGGTACGAATTCAGGAAATCGAACACTAGATTTGCTTTTTAAAAATATTAAAGAACACGTTATTTTTAAAATTACAGATATCAAACTTCTTTCTTCCTCTCCTTTTTTGGGAAGAGAGAAAATCTCTTGGGAATTAGGTGTGAAGAAGGGAAAATCTCGTTGGTCTACAAATTCTTTCAAATTGACTAAGCAAAACATTCTTGATCCTGAAATTCTCCGTGGAATACCTCAAAACTATTCTGTATTTGTTAATCCAGATCCTGCGCTTAAGATATTCTGGTATCGAACAAGGATGTTAGTTCCAAATGAGTTTCTTGGGAGTCTAAGTTTTGCGGACATGATTAAGAAAGTTTCATTGAATAGAAATAGAAGAAAATTTACTTTTGTAACTGACGGAAAAAAAATAAAAATAGTTTTTGATGTTAACTTTATGAATGCTCACAGCCTCAAATCTGGGAATCAAAATGTACAATAAAAAAGAATTAAGATGAGAATAGATCATTTTCTTCTGTATACACGTGTAGTTAAAAGACGTTCAAAAATAAAAAAACTTATAGAAAGTCGTTCAATCCAAGTAAATGGAAAATTCATAAAATCTTCATATAAAATAAAGCTTAAGGATTCACTTAAGGTCATTCAAAATAAAAGTATTTTTGAAATAAAGGTACTTAAATTGCCTGAATCAAAAAAAGATTTCGAATTTCCAGACGAGATATTTTCTTTGAAAATTGAAAACAAAGATGATGGGTATTTTTTAGAGGATGAATTGCCTAGGGTTGTCAACTTTTTGCGAAGAGAATAATTAAACTTGATTTTTGTATCAATTGTGTTATCTTTCGACCGGTGTTCCTTTAATTGTCGTCCCGAGAGGCGCAAAAGGTGATTAAAATTATGATTTTTTACAGTGTGTACATAGAGTTTATTTTGCCTCCAGTCATTTGATTGGGGGTTTTTTTTTGGAGATATTTTGAGGAAAGAAATTTTATCTCAGCAGAAATTTGAAAGCACAATTAAGAGACTATCTCATGAAATTATAGAAAATACCGATTCAAAATTTCCCTTAGCAATTATAGGCGTAAAAACAAGAGGAATTTTTTTGGCACGAAGAATTGCCTCAAACATAAAAAATATTTCAGGTATAAATTTATCAGTTGGAGATTTAGATGTAACTTTTTACAGAGATGACCTTTCAAGTGAAATTAAGAGAAGTAAAATTGTAGGAAAAACTTCAATACCGTTTTCTTGTAAAGATAAGCAGTTGATCTTGGTTGATGATGTTCTTCACACTGGGAGGACAATTAGAGCTGCTTTATCTACTTTAATTAGTTTTGGACGTCCTAAATATTTACGTCTTGCGGTGATGGTTGATAGAGGAATGAGGGAATTTCCAGTCAAGGCTGATTTTGTAGGGAAAAATCTATTAATAGGGAAAAAAAAGTTAATTAAAGTGATGATGAAGGAGATAGATGACACTGATGGAGTGTTCTCAGTTAATTAAATAATGAAAAGGTTTTTTTTTGGTTACTAAAAACTATAGCAAAAAAGATCTCCTTTCTGTGAGTGATTTGACTCCTGAAGAAATAACATTTCTTCTTGATCAAACTGACTCATTTCGAGAAGTAAATGAAAGGGATATAAAAAAAGTCCCTACATTGCGAGGGAAAACTGTTGTTAATTTGTTTTTTGAGGCTAGTACGAGAACTCGCGCATCATTTGAAATAGCAGGAAAAAGACTTTCAGCAGATGTTATTAATCTTTCTTCCACGACAAGCTCATCTCAGAAAGGAGAAACACTCAGAGATACAGCTAGAAATATAGAGGCTATGGCAACAGATGTATTGGTTGTTCGCCATCCATCGTCTGGAGCTCCTGAATATCTTGGACGCGAACTTAGCTGTGCAGTTATAAATGCGGGAGATGGTTGTCACGAACATCCGACCCAAGCGTTGTTAGATTTGTATACGATAAGACAACATAAAAAATCATTCAAAGATCTCAATGTTTCGATTGTTGGAGATATTGCTCATAGTAGGGTTGCACGTTCTGACATTTCGGGTTTGTTGAAACTTGGTGCAAATGTGACAATTTGCGGTCCTTCAACAATGATACCTGCAAGAGCAGAATGTTTAGGTGCTAGAGTAACAACAAACTTAGACGATGCGATTCGTGATGCGGATGTATTGATCACTCTTAGAATTCAGCTAGAACGAGGTGGAGGGTCTGCATTTCCAAGTGCAAGAGAATATGCCAATACTTTTGGTATAAATGAGGCAAGACTTGATAATGCTAAGGATGATTTGTTGATTATGCACCCAGGTCCGATAAATAGAGGGATAGAAATGTCTCCTAATGTTGCAGATGGCCCTTTTTCAGTCATTCTAGAACAAGTTGAATATGGCGTTGCATGCAGAATGTCTATTCTTTACTTATTATCGGGCTAAGGCTTATTTTGATATTTGTAGTTTTTTGTAAAAGGAGAGTTTGACTGGTGTCATTGTTAATCAAAAATGGTCGTATAGTTGACCCTATTACAAAGACTGACGAGATTCTTGATCTGCTTTTAGAAGATGGGAAAATAATAAAAAAATCTAAAAACATTAAGAGAACCTCTGGTACCGAAATACTGGATGCATCAAACTTAATTGTGTGTCCTGGGTTTATAGATATGCATGTTCACTTCAGAGAGCCCGGTCAAGAATACAAAGAAGATATTGAAAGTGGAACAAGTTCTGCAGTCGCAGGAGGTTTTACTGCTGTTGCATGTATGGCAAATACAGATCCTGTAAATGATTCTAGTTCAATTACTGAGAGAATATTGAAGAAATCTCGTGAAGTAGGAGCATGTAAAGTTTATCCGATTGGTGCTGTTTCTATTGGATTGAAAGGAGAGAAACTTTCCGAGTTATCTGATCAAAATTCTGCTGGAGCCATAGCATTTAGTGATGATGGTTTTCCCATTAAGGATGCTTTTATGATGAGGTCTGCACTTGAATATTCTAAAATGCTAGGGACGACAATTCTTGATCATGCTGAAGACATAAGCTTATCTAAGGATAGAGTAATGCATGAAGGTGTTGTTTCTACTAGTTTAGGGCTCTCAGCCAATCCAGATGCTAGCGAAGATATTTGTGTTTATCGAGACTTGAGGTTAGCTGAGTTGACAGGAGGTAAGTTGCATATCTTACACGTTTCTTCTGAAGGTGCTGTCGACTTGATAAGGAATGCTAAAAAGAAAGGTGTAAACGTAACATGTGAGGTTACACCCCATCACTTTTCGATTACTGATGAGGAAATTAGAGGTTTTAATTCTTCATGTAAAATGGCACCTCCGCTTAGAGATGAAAAACATCGTATTGCACTTATTGAAGGGTTGAAAGACGGAACTATTGATGTCATTGCTTCTGATCATGCTCCACATGATCAAGCAGATTTGGAAGTTGAGTTTGATAGAGTTCCATTCGGAGTAGTTGGGCTTGAAACGGCGGTTCCTCTAGCTCTTGATCGTTTAGTACATGAAGGTATTTTGACTATAAATGAAATGATTGCAAAGTTTACTTTAGGACCTTCTAAGGCAATTGGAATTCCATGTAATAAGATAGAAGAAGGATCATTGGCTGATCTGACAATCATTGATTTAGAAAAAAAATATACAGTTATTCCAGAAAAATTTAAAAGCAGGTCTAAAAATACTCCATTTTCAGGTTGGGAATTAACAGGATGTCCAGTTGCAACTATCGTTAATGGAAAATTCGCAATGAAAAATATTGAATAGATTAGGAGTTTTAATTTATGGGAACTAATAAGCAAGATAAAACTGCTATTCTAGCCTTAGAGGATGGTCTTGTCCTTCAAGGAAGATCCTTTGGATATGACGTTGATGCAGAAGGGGAACTTGTTTTTAATACTGCCATGACAGGATATCAAGAAGTTTTAACAGATCCGTCATACAGAGGACAGATGGTGGTGATGACTTATCCTCATATTGGAAATTATGGTGTTGTACAAGGAGATGAAGAGTCAAGCAATATATGGGTTGAAGCTTTTATAGTTAAAGAACTCTGCAGGAAGTTTTATAAGTATAATTCTGAAAAAGACCTAGATACATACTTAAAGGAATATAAAATCGCTGGCATAGAAGGGATAGATACGCGTTTTTTAACTAGACATATTAGAGAAAACGGTTCTTTGAAAGCTGTTTTATCAAGTACTGAAAAAAATAAGGATATTCTTGTAGATCGTGCAAAAGAATCACTAGGATTAGAAGGTAGGGATTTGGTCAAAGGAGTTTCTTGCGAGAATTCATTTTTCTTCGGTGAAAAAAAGAATAGACCTCTATGCATAGCATATGATTTAGGTGGAAAACGTGCAATTTTCAATCAATTGTCTGAAAGATTTGTTCTTGAGGTAGTACCTTGTACTGAACCTGCAGAATCAGTTTTGGAAAAGAAACCAGCTCTTGTATTTTTGTCAAATGGACCGGGAGATCCATCAGCATTAGACTATATAATTTCTAATGTAAAAAAAATACTTGGGAAAATTCCAATTGTTGGTATTTGTCTAGGGCACCAAATTTTAGCGCAGGTTTTGGGTGGAAAAACTTACAAGTTGAAATTTGGGCACCATGGGGTAAATCATCCTGTAAGAAAAACTTCAGGTAGTCAGATTGATATTACTTCTCAAAATCATTCTTTTTCTGTTGCTCTTGATACTCTTCCTAAGGGTGTAGAAGTAACGCATTTAAATTTAAATGATATGACTTGTGAGGGTCTACTTGCTCAAGAGTTGAGAGTATGTAGTGTTCAGTATCATCCCGAAGCATCTCCTGGTCCTCATGATGCAAGAAAATTATTTGATTTCTTTTACGATTTTTGTGTGTCTAGTAAAAACATTCTTTAAATGAACATTTATTGGAAAAACTGAAATGCCAAGAAGAACTGATATAAAGAAAATTATGATAATAGGTTCTGGTCCTATAGTCATAGGTCAGGCTTGCGAATTTGATTATTCAGGAGCACAAGCTTGTAAATCATTAAAGGAGGAAGGTTTCGAGATAGTTTTGGTAAATTCAAATCCTGCAACAATTATGACTGATCCAGAGGTTGCAGATTTTACTTATATAGAACCGATCACTCCCGAAATTGTTGAGAAAATAATTCAAAAAGAGTTACCTGATGCGTTGTTGCCTACTATGGGTGGGCAAACTGCTTTAAATGTAGCTGTTTCACTAGCTGAGTCAGGGGTTCTTGAAAAGTACAAAGTTGAGTTGATTGGAGCTCAATTACCTGCAATTCAGTGTGCTGAAGACCGATTGCTGTTTAAAGAAGCTATGGAGGAGATTGGCCTAGATCTTCCAAGAAGTGAAGTAGTCGAATCGTTAGAAAAAGGATGTGAATTATCAAAAGATATAGGATTTCCAATAATTTTACGTCCTGCTTTTACTCTAGGTGGTAGTGGTGGAGCTGTGGCTTATGATCTAAATGATTTCAAAGAGAAATTATCTTGGGCCCTGTCGGAGAGTCCAGTCAAACAGGTCTTAATTGAAGAAAGTATTTTAGGTTGGAAAGAGTTTGAATTAGAAGTAATGAGGGATCTAGAAGACAATGTTTCGATAATTTGTTCAATTGAAAATCTTGATCCTATGGGGGTGCATACAGGAGACTCTATTACCGTTGCTCCAGCTCAAACTCTTTCAGATCGTGAATATCAAATAATGAGAAATGCAGCTATTGACTGTATAAGAAAAGTAGGAGTCGAATGTGGAGGCTCTAATATTCAATTTGGGGTTTCTCCTTTTGACGGGAGAATGGTTATTATTGAAATGAATCCAAGAGTATCAAGATCTTCGGCATTGGCGAGTAAAGCTACAGGTTTTCCTATAGCAAAAATTGCAGCAAAACTTGCTGTAGGTCTAACTTTAGATGAAATACCGAATGATATTACAAAAGAGACACCTGCTTCGTTTGAACCATCTATAGATTACTGTGTTGTTAAGTTTCCTAGATTTAATTTCGAAAAATTTCCTGAGGTTGAGCCGATTCTTGATACTCAAATGCGTTCAGTCGGTGAGGCCATGTCTATAGGAAGAACATTCAGAGAAGCCTTGATGAAAGCTATTAGATCTCTTGAAATAGATAGGTATGGATTATCGGATCCTTATGAGGAAGAATTTAATAATTTAAATGGAAACAAATTAGAAAATAAAATATTTGAATCTATTTCAACTCCAAATCCGGATCGTTTATGGTCAATTGCTAGAGCTTTTCGACTTGGTTTTGACTTTGAAGATATATGGAAAAAATCTACAGTTGATCCTTGGTTCTTAAACCATATCTCTTATCTCGTTGAGTTAGAACAAAATTGTAAAATCCCTGATCTTTTAAACGATTATGACTCTCTTAAATTGCTAAAAGAGAACGGTTTTTGTGATCGTGAGATTGCGGATATACGTGGAGTGGAAGAATCAATAGTAAGAAGTTCAAGATATAAATTGGGGCTTAGACCTGTTTTTAAAAAGGTTGATACCTGTGCGGCTGAATTTGAGGCTTATACACCATATCTATATTCTACTTATGACTATGAAGATGAACTAGGAGATATAGAAGAAAGTAAGTCAATAATTATTCTTGGTGGTGGGCCTAATAGGATTGGTCAAGGTATTGAGTTTGATTATTGTTGTGTCCACGGAGTACAAGCTGTTTCTGAAGCAGGATTTGATTCTGTGATGGTAAATTGTAATCCTGAAACAGTTAGTACCGATTATGATATAAGCGATCGGTTATATTTTGAACCATTAACTTTAGAAGATGTTCTTGAAATAGTGCACAGAGAGAATCCAAAAGGAGTAATCGTTCAATTTGGAGGACAGACTCCGTTAAAATTATCAAATAGTTTAGTAGAGTCCAAGGTTCCTATAATAGGGACGATACCAGATAGTATTGATCTTACGGAGGATCGTGAAAGATTCAGTAAACTTTTAAAAGACTTGCATCTCACTCAACCCCCATCTGGGACTGCAACTAATTTTGAGAGTGCAAGGGATATTGCAGATTCTGTTGGATATCCTGTTCTTGTAAGACCTAGTTATGTTCTTGGTGGAAGAGCGATGGTTTTGGTTCATAATAGCCAAGAACTGTCGAAGTATATGAATGAGGCAGTAAAAGCTTCTTCCGATCGTCCAGTTTTAATAGACCGTTTTCTTGAAGACTCTATAGAAGTAGATGTGGACTCTATTTCAGATGGAAATGATGTCTTAATAGCGGGTGTAATGGAACACATAGAGGAAGCGGGTATTCATAGCGGAGATTCCGCATGTTCCCTACCTCCTTATTCCCTTGGTCCAGAGATAATAGAGGAGTTGAAAAGACAGACTCGAATTCTTTCTAAATCTTTGGGTGTCGTTGGTTTTAATAATGTTCAATTTGCTGTCCATAAAAGACAAGTTTTTGTTATAGAAGTAAATCCTAGAGCAAGCAGGACAGTTCCATTCGTTAGTAAAGTAGTAGGAACACCTTTTGCAAAAATTGCTACAAAAGTTATTGCGGGAAAAAGTTTGAAAGAACTTGGATTTGATGTTGATTCAGTGCCTAAGTATTTTGGAGTAAAAGAAGCTGTGTTCCCCTTCAAGAAATTTCCTGGTGTAGATGTCATTTTAGGGCCTGAGATGAAGTCAACTGGAGAAGTTATGGGAATAGCTTCTAAATTTGGTCCTGCATTTCTAAAAGCTCAAGAAGGCGCAGGTTCTAAAATACCTAGAAAAGGAAAAGCTTTTATTTCTGTCAGAGATGAAGATAAGGCGGCAATGGTTCCTGTAGCACAATCGCTACTTGAGTTAGGTTTTAAATTAGTAGCCACAGAAGGTTCTCATAAGTCACTTCTAAATAATGGAATGGATGCTGAGCTTGTATTTAAAGTGAAAGATGGAAAAAGACCCCATGTAGTTGATCTTATGGAAGAGGATCAAATCCATTTTGTTTTGAATACTACATCTGACGGACAGTCAATTAAAGATAGTAGGTCAATCAGGAGGACATCACTTTTGAGGAATATTTTTTACTGCACAACATTGTCTGCGGCAAGAGCAGCGGTTGGATCTCTGAGAGATTTAGAGAAAAATGAAATTACTGTATGTCCAATACAGCTTTACCATTCAGGGAATTTTCATTAGTCTAGAAATTTAGATAATAGAAGAAACGAAAAAGGTTTTCCTTATGTTGCGCTTTATCTTATATACACTTTTGTTTTGGGTGATTTTTTCTTTGTTTTCATCTTTTTTTAAAAGTAAGAAAAAAAGTTATGATGGATCTCGAGAAAATTTGCTTGAAGATGAAATGATTTCTTGTGCAAATTGCCAAACTTATTTTCCTTCAAAAACTGCATTTACATTTAATTTTTTTTCTAAAGAAAAAAAATTTTGTTCAAAAGAGTGTATGGAATCTTTTGATGCTGGTGTTAGGTAGATTCTTTGTGAATTACTAGGACAAGTTGACATTTTTCTTGCATTGATTGAGCATGAAATAGTCCTTTAAATTTTATTACTTTCAGATTGGTTTAAACATGAAAATTTTTGTTGATACCGCTAATTTAGAAGAGATACAAGAAGCAGCATCATCTGGTGTTATAGATGGGGTTACAACCAATCCCTCTTTAATAGCCAAGGAAAAGGTTGATATTAAGACTCGTATAAAAGAGATATGTGAAATCATAGATGGACCTGTAAGTGCGGAAGTAGTTTCTACTAAATGGGAAGAGATGGTTGATGAGGGTTGTGAACTAAAATCTTTACATAAAAATGTAGTTGTGAAAATCCCTATTGGATATGATGGAATAAAAGCAGTTAAAAAGTTGAGGGACAAAGACATTGATACGAATGTCACTCTAATTTTTAATGCATCTCAAGCGCTACTTGCTGCAAAAGCTGGAGCTTCTTTTGTTAGTCCTTTTGTTGGGAGACTTGATGACATTTCTCAATCTGGTCTTGAAATGACTGAATCTATAGTTGAAATTTTTCATGCATATGATCTTCCTACACAAGTATTAGTAGCTAGTGTTAGACATCCTATGCATTTTATAAGAGCTGCTCAAATGTCTGCAGATGTAGTGACAATTCCATTTAGTTTGATCAAGCAACTCTTGAAACATCCGTTAACTGATATCGGACTGGAAAAATTTCTTTCTGATTGGAATGCAGCACAAAAATAAATTACATTTTAAATTGTTTAGGAGTTACTAATGCCAATATATGAGTTCTTTTGTTCTGGATGTGATACGGATTTTGAGAAGATATTAAAGAATTCTGATCTGGAAGGTCTTATACAATGTCCTGTATGTGATTCTAGTAAAAAGGTAAAGAGAAAATTGTCTGTTTTTTCTAGTATGGCATCGAATTCTATGTCTACTGAAAGCTCAAATTTTCCTTCTTATAGTTCAGGCCATTCATGCGGTGGAGGTTGTGCTTGCTGCTAGTCCTAATTAATTGTTTTATTTTTCCTTCATGAGTTATTTTTAATTTAGTTTCATCAGGAAACTCCGATGTTGCCAGCCCCTTTCAATTTAAAGACAAGAGAATCTGAATTGCTAGTTCCCTATGCTTCATTTAGTTCTCGGAGTCTAGGTCGGTCATATCTAGAAGAAGAACACCCTATGAGGTCTGCTTTTCAAAGAGATCGAGATAGAATTATTCATACTACTGCGTTTAGAAGATTAGAGTATAAGACTCAAGTTTTTGTGAATCATGCAGGAGACCATTATAGAACTCGTCTTACACATACCATTGAAGTAAGTCAGATTGCTCGTTCGATTGCTAGAGTTCTAAGATTAAATGAAGAATTATCTGAAGCTATTGCTCTTGCTCATGATCTTGGTCATCCTCCATTTGGACATGCAGGAGAAGCAGTTTTAAATAGTTTGATGTCTAATCACGGTGGATTTGAACATAATTTGCAATCACTACGTATTGTTGAATCAATAGAAGAGAGATATCCAAATTTTTTAGGATTAAATCTTACTTGGGAAACTAGAGAAGGGATAATTAAGTATCTGGAAAAATATAATGGTGAGATGCCTAAAGGTTTTACTAACAAAATATCACCTACCATCGAAGCTCAATTAGTTGATATGGCTGATGAAATTGCATATAACAATCACGATTTGGATGATGGGCTATCTTCTTCTTTGTTCAGTTTTCTAGAACTAGATGAATTAGAAATCTGGACTGAATATTTATCTGTTACTAAGGATAGGTTTCCAAAAGCAAATGAGAGGATTTTGAAATATGAAACAATACGAAGGATGATTAACGGTCAGGTAATGGATCTTGTGGAATCTACAAAAAATCGTATTGCGTTGCAAAAAATAGAAACTATTTCAGATGTAAGAAATAGGGGACATAATATTTGTTCATTTAGTGATTCAATGAAATTAAAAAATCAGGAATTAAAGAAGTTTTTAATGGAAAGAATGTACAAAAATATAAAAATAGCTGAATTAGAGGATAGCGTAGAAAAAGTTCTTACAAACTTATTTAACTATTATGTTTCTAAGCCCAAAGAACTTCCTGAACGTTATTTGCAAAAAGAAAAGACTGATGGAAAATTTCGTTTGATATGTGACTACCTTTCTGGCATGACAGATAGGTATGCACTTCAAAAGTTTAGAAGTCTTTTCCCAGATGAATCAGTTTTTTCTTGATTTGTTGGGTTTGAAAAAAATGGAAAAATTTCCGCTTTTTTTGAGCAAATTATGTGCAAGTTTTTTTAAAATTTAGGAGATTTTTTTGTCGTTTGAAAATGTACGAAATTTTTCGATAATTGCTCACATTGATCATGGTAAATCTACCTTGGCGGATCGCATTCTTGAAGTTACAGGTGCTTTGACAGAAAGAGAAATGTCATCACAGGTTTTGGACTCTATGGACTTGGAGCGTGAACGTGGAATAACTATCAAGGCAGCTACAGTTAGATTGACATATAAATCTTTAAATGGACAGGATTTTTTGTTCAATTTAATTGATACTCCTGGTCATGTTGATTTTTCTTATGAGGTCTCAAGAAGTTTGCAAGCTTGCGAAGGTGCGTTGCTTTTAGTAGATGCAACTCAAGGTGTACAAGCTCAAACAATAGCAAATGCTTATCTAGCATTAGAGCAAGATTTAACAATTATACCAGTAATAAATAAAATAGATTTGCCTGCTTCTGATCCCGAACGTGTAATAAATCAAATTGAAGATACGATTGGTATTGATTCTTCTGAATGTCTTCTGGTTAGTGCGAAAAATGGAACAGGGGTTCCTGAACTTTTAGAAAATATTGTTGAGAGAATTCCAGCACCCGATGTAAAACATGATGTCCCTTTTGAATCATTGATTATTGATTCCTGGTTTGATTCTTATCAAGGTGCTATTCCACTTTTCAGAGTGTTTAACGGCGTTGTTAGAAAAGGCGATGAAATAGAGTTTTTCTCTAATAAGAATAAATATAAAGTAGAGACTCTTAGTGTTTACACACCTCAACCAAGAATCGTAAATGAACTCGGACCTGGAGAAGTTGGAACACTCACTGCTGCTATAAGAGAAATAAGTCATGCTAGAGTAGGAGATACGATAACTCTTTCTAAGTCGCCCTGTTCAAGTCCAATTCCTGGTTTTGAAGAACCTAAATCCATGGTTTTTAGTGGATTGTACCCTGCTGATAATGGAGATTATGAGGAATTGAGAACTGCTCTTGAAAAACTAAGACTAAATGATTCCGCATTTTCATATGAGCCTGAATCATCAGTTGCATTGGGTTTTGGTTTTAGATGTGGTTTTCTTGGTTTGTTGCATATGGATGTAATAAGAGAGAGACTCGAAAGAGAATACGATCTTACACTCATAATTACTGCTCCAAATGTTATATATAGAGTCGTCAGGACTGATGGCAGTATAGAACATATAGATAGTCCTTCTAGACTTATTAATATGGCAGGTATAGATCGAATTGAAGAACCGTTTATTTTAGGAACAATAATTGTTCCTTCTGAGTTTGTGGGAGCAACCTTGAAACTTGCACAAGAAAAAAGAGGTTTGCAGAGGTCGCTACAGTATATTGATACTGCAACTGTTCAGATTATTTATGAACTTCCTTTCAGTGAAATTCTTTATGATTTTTTTGACAAATTAAAATCCTTGACTAAGGGGTTTGCAAGTTTTGATTATGAGCATCTAAGTTATAAAGAGTCTGATGTGTCTAGGTTAGACATTTTGCTAAATGGACAATTGATTGATCCATTTTCTACTATCATACATAAAGAAAAAGCTTATTATTATGGTCGTGCTATAGTTGCAAAAATGAAGGCTCTCATTCCAAAACAAATGTTTGAGATTGTAATTCAGGCTTCTCTTGGAAGTAGAATTATTGCAAGAGAGACCATAAGGGCATTACGTAAGGATGTTATTGCAAAGTGTTATGGCGGAGATATAACAAGAAAGAGAAAATTATTAGAAAAGCAAAAGGAAGGAAAGAAAAGAATGAGGAATATTGGAACCGTTGAAGTGCCGCAAGAAGCTTTTATGGCAGTTTTGAATTTGGACAAGGAATAGATTCAGTGTTCAAGAAGAGAAAAAAAAACAAAAAGAAGTCTACGTTTAGAGAATATACAGAAGCAATAGTTGTTGCTCTTTTGCTTGCTTTTTTTGTGAGAGCTTTTATCGTACAGGCATTTAAGATTCCATCTGGTTCTATGGAAAATTCTTTGTTGATTGGTGATCATATTTTAGTTAGTAAAATATCTTACTGGTTTCGGAGCCCTGAAAGGGGAGATATGCTAGTTTTTCGATTTCCCTTGGATGAAAAAAGAGATTTTATAAAAAGAGTTGTTGGTATGCCTGGGGAAAAAATTATGATTCGTGATGGGAAGGTGTACGTGAACTGTAACAGTTTGTCTTATAAAACAGATTGTTCGCCTCTTGAAGAGCCTTATGTAGTTTTTAAGCCACATGGTTATCCGGAATCTCATGGGAAATCTTGGGGGCCAGTTACAATTCCAGATGATCACCTTTTCGTGCTAGGAGATAATAGAAATAATAGCCAAGATGGAAGGTACTGGGGACTTCTTAAGATTGGTGAATTCACAAATTATATGCCAGTTAGGTTGGGGACTTTGAAATTTAGTGTCCCATTCCCATGTTCTATATGGAATGCTCCATGTTGGGATTATAAAATTAGGGGAGTAGCTTTCCTAGTTTATTGGTCATGGGATGGGAAAGCAGGGTCTCCTAGATGGAATCGTATTGGAAAAGTTCTTAATTAGTTTTTTTCAACTAATTGATCAAAAATCTTCCTACAATCATTGATATTGTTCCAGTAAGCCCAATTACTATTTAAACCTATTGGACCCCAATGTTTTGGGTTTGAATAGTGACCAAATAAGACAAGTGTTGGGACACCGTAAAGTGAAGAGAGATGACTTATTCCAGAATCGCACCCAACAAATCCTTTAGCTTTAACAAGAATTCCTGCAAGGATTTCAAGAGAATTTACTTTGATATTAATAATATCCGGTCCCCAATTTTTTCTGAATTCATTACAGATTTTTTCGTCTGCAATTCCCTCTATTAGAGCGAGTCGTAAATCATATGAATAGGTAATCTCTTTCGCGATTTTTATCATTTTCTCTATTGGGACACATTTCTTTTGAGAACTACTGCCAGGATGTAAGGCAAGAAAAGATGATTCTAAATTTAATTTTTTTATTTCATTGTCAGACAAGAGTTCTGTGTCTTTTGAGATAGACAATTTGATGTGTTGGTTGTTTTTGTTAGGGATATGTTTGAGTTGCATGAAAACTCTTTCTATCCATTTTGATACATGTACGTTGCTCTTTTCTGGTGGAAAGGGTGATTCTATTGCAAAATCTTTGATGCCAATATTTTTCAAACGTCTCTTTATCATGTCATTCTTGTCTTCTTTGAAAATAATTACTGTGTCATATTTTTTTAACTTCATTGTCAATTCGTCTTCTGAGGAATATGAGGATTCAAAAAGATGAAATGGTACACTAGTAGCGTCTATTATTTCTGATATTAATCCTGAATCAAGGAGTGGCAATGCGTAATTAGGTGATGCACCCATACTTATTTTTGATTTCTTGTAACAATTTTTTAGCATTAGAAGAAGATTGCTAGTTAAAAGTGTATCGCCAATTGCACCAACTCTATGTAAATAGATTGCATGTCTAGATTTCATTTTTTTTTATTTCTTTAAGAAGAAGAGCGAAATATTTTGCGTCCAATGCCTCTGCTCTTAAGTTTTTTGAGATACCGACATTCTTTAATAATCCTTCTATGTTCATATTATTCAGGAATGATAAATTAGAATTTTTTAAATTATTCAGCAGTGTTTTTCTTCTGTGTATAAAGGATGTCTTGATAAGTTTGAAGTAGTCTTCTTCATCTCCATATAGATTCACTATAGGAGATTTTCTGGGTGTTAGTCTAATAATAGCAGATTCTACTTTTGGAGGGGGGGAAAACATCTCTGGAGGAACAATTTTGAGTAGTTTGTTTTCGAATCGATGTTGTGTCCAAAGTGTAAGACTTCCATATTCTTTGCCTCCTGGATTTGCAATTATTCGATTTGCTACTTCAAGTTGTAGCATTACTACTATTAGTGTGAAGATCTCAGGGTAATTACATATTTCAGATATAATTTTTGTGCCAATCTGATATGGCAAATTTGATATCACTTTAGTTGGTGTAAAAAATTCCTGAAAATTTAATTTTGTCGCATCTCCATGAATAATTTCCAAGTTAAGGTATTTTCTTTCTAATTTTCTGAGATTTGGAATTAATTTATTGTCTATTTCAACCGCTGTAACTTTTGCGGCGGATTCCACGAGTTTTTTTGTAAGTGCTCCCTGTCCAGCTCCAATTTCGAGAATTCGGTCATCTTTCTTAATCTCACCGAATGAACATATTTCTTGTAGAAGATTTTCGTCATTTAGAAAATGCTGGCCAAGTTTTTTGGTTGTTTTTTTATACATGAGTTGCAGATTGCAGTTTTACTTCTATAAAATCAAGTAGATTTTTATGTCAATTTTGATTTGATCTGTTGATTTTTGTGTCCCTGCTTTTTAGTATCAGTTTTGATTATTATTTTCGATGTAAATAATTTTTTAAATATTAGTTTCCAGTCTGTATGGATAATGTGAAGAGGAGTTATAAATGGCTATAAAATTTGACAAGCTTACTGCACCAAAAGAAGGAACGCGCATAACTTATAAAGGTAATAAATTACAGATGCCTGATGATCCGATTGTTTGTTATGTTCGTGGCGATGGAATAGGAGTTGATATAACCCCAGTTATGAAGGATGTTGTTGATGCTGCCGTTGAGAAAGCTTTCAGAGGCAAAAAACGTATTGAATGGTTCAGAGTTTACGCAGGAGAAGATGCAGAAGAATTGTATGGAGAATTGATGCCCGAAGAAACTATGCAGGCAATCCGACATTACTATTTTGCAATTAAAGGTCCACTCTATACCCCTATCGGTGGTGGTTTTAGAAGTTTGAATGTAGCTTTTCGTCAACTGAATGACTTATACGCATGTGTGAGACCTGTTCTATGGTATCCTGGTGTCCCTTCTCCCGTAGTTAACCCAAGCCATGTGAATATGTGTATTTTTAGAGAAAATACAGAAGATGTATATGCTGGTCTTGAGTGGGAACTTAATTCTAGGGGTGCAAAAAAAGTTATTAATTTCTTAAATAAAGAGATGGGATGTTCTGTTCGTAAAGATAGTGGAATAGGAGTGAAACCTATTTCTGTTTTTGGAAGTGAGAGGATTGTGAAAAAGGCTATAGAGTATGCAATCCTTAATAAGAAAAAATATTTCTGCTTAGTACACAAAGGTAATGTGCAAAAATATACAGAAGGTTCTTTTAAGGATTGGGGTTATGCCTTTTTAAAAAAGAAATATAGAAAGTACATTGTCACGGAAGAAGAGTTGTGGAGTAAAAAATATAACGGGAAACTTCCAAAAGGGAAAATTCTTGTCAATGATAGGATTGCGGATAATATCTTCCAGCAAGTACTAACTAGACCTAGAGAGTATGAGGTTCTTTGTTGTACGAATCTTAATGGTGACTATTTGTCAGATGCTGTGGCAGCTCAGGTTGGTGGACTTGGAATGGCTCCCGGGGCTAACATAGGAGATAAAATTCACTTTTTTGAACCAACTCATGGAACAGCACCAAAATACGCTGGTAAAGATATGGTTAATCCTTCTAGTTTGATTCTGTCTGCTGTAATGATGTTAGGATATATGGGTTGGCAAAAAGCTGCTGATTTAATCGTTTCTGGAACAACTAAAGCTATAGGGAAAAAAACAGTAACTTACGATCTTCATAGACAAATGAAAGGTGCTAAAAAAGTGTCTTGCTCTGATTTTGGTAAGGCAATCATAAAAAATATGTAAAAAGATTTTAAGGAGATGTGATGTCAATAGGTAGACCTAAAATAACAATTGTAGGTGCTGGAAATGTTGGAGCTACAGCTGCTCATTGGGCTGCTTCCCATGAATTGGGTGATATTGTATTAGTAGATATCGTAGATGGTATTCCTCAAGGTAAAGCCCTAGATTTATTTGAAAGTTCTCCAGTTGAAGGATTTGATTCAGCTATAGTTGGAACTAATGATTATGCTGATACTAAAGATTCTGATGTTGTCGTAGTTACTGCTGGTATTGCTAGAAAGCCCGGAATGAGTAGAGATGATTTGATTTCTACTAATGCGAATATTGTTGGTTCGGTAACAGATTCAATTATAGAACATTCTCCAAATTGTTTCTTAATTATAGTTTCAAATCCTTTGGATGTGATGGTTACGGTTGCACATAGGCACTGTAAATTTCCAAGAGAAAGAATAATGGGTATGGCTGGCATTTTGGATAGTGCGCGTTTTCGTTCTTTTATAGCTATGGAGCTAAATGTCTCTGTTGAAGATGTACACGCGCTTGTTTTAGGTGGTCATGGAGATAGTATGGTTCCGCTGCCTAGATATAGTACAGTGGCAGGTGTCCCAATCACGAAGTTGATGGATCAGAATAGGATTGATGAGCTAGTTCAAAGGACAAGGGATGGAGGTGCAGAAATAGTCGAATTTTTAAAGACAGGAAGTGCATTTTACGCACCTGGAGCATCAATTGTTGAGATGGTAGAAGCAATATTGAAGGACAAAAAGAGAATTCTTCCTTGTGCAGCATTGCTTCAAGGGGAATACGGTGAGGAAAATATTTTCATGGGTGTGCCTATAAAGTTGGGTGCAGGAGGAGTAGAAGAAATTATTGAACTGGACTTAGAACCTCATGAGATGGAGCAATTTAAAAAATCTGCGGATCATGTTCGAGAGTTAACCTCATCGCTCTAGTTATTATTTTTTAACCCTGATAAGGGAGAAGATTGATGAATATACATGAATATCAGGGCAAGGAACTTCTTGCGAAATTTGGTGTTTCTGTTCCAAAAGGTGGAGTGGCAAGTACTCCCGATGAAGCAGCCGAGATAGCAAAAGATCTTGCTGGCAGAGTTGTTGTAAAAGCTCAAATACACGCTGGAGGTCGCGGTAAAGGTGGAGGGGTGAAGTTAGCTGAAAATGTCGCTGAGGCAAAAGAAATTGCCTCCCAAATTTTGGGCATGAATCTTGTAACTCATCAAACAGGACCCGAGGGAAGACTTGTTAAAAAGGTTTGGGTAGAGGAAGCAAGTGATATTTCCAGAGAGTTATATCTTGGAATCGTTTTAGATAGATCTTCGGGTCTTCCAACTATAATGGCGAGTACTGAAGGTGGAATGGATATAGAGGAAGTAGCTGAAAAATTTCCGGAAAAACTTTTGAAAATTCCTGTAGACCCTTTATTAGGGATTTGGTCTTCCGTAGCTAGGAAAATTGTATATAGCCTAGATATACCTGACGATTTAGTTAGAGATGGCGTACGTTTTATTACAAATCTCTATAAATTTTATGAAGAAATGGATGCATCTTTGGTGGAGATCAATCCGTTAGTTCAGACAAAAGATGGTCGTCTTTTGGCTCTAGATGCCAAGGTCAATTTTGATGACAATGCACTTACAAGACATGAAGATGTAAAACAAATGAGAGATACAGATGAAGAGGATCCTTTGGAAGTTAAAGCTTCTTCTTTTAATTTGAACTATATCAAATTAGATGGCGAGGTAGGTTGTATGGTCAATGGAGCAGGACTAGCTATGGCTACGATGGATATAATTAAGTTAGCTGGATCATCTCCTGCGAATTTCTTGGATGTAGGTGGTGGTGCTAGCAGAGAAATGGTCGAAAATGCTTTTAGAATTCTTATGGATGATGAGTCTGTTAGAGCAGTTTTTATAAACGTTTTTGGTGGTATTTTGCGTTGCGATATACTTGCGCAAGGCGTCGTAGACGCTGTTAAAAGTGTAAATGTCGATGTGCCTGTTATTATAAGAATGGAAGGTACTAATGTGGAAGAAGGTAGAAATATACTTGAATCTTCAGGACTTGATTTTAAAGTAGGAAATGGAATGGCAGATGCTGCTCAAAAAGTGGTCGAAGCTCTTAAAAATTAAGGGGTTTAATAGTGAGTATTTTAATTGATAAAGAAACTCGTGTCGTAGTTCAGGGAATTACAGGGCGAGAAGGTGGTTACCACGCAAAACAGTGTATGAATTACAGTAAAGAATTTGCTGCAGGTGGGGGTAATGTTGTATCCGGAGTTACTCCTGGTAAAGGTGGAGAGATTTTTGAAGAAACACCGGTTTTTAATACAGTGAGTGATGCGGTTTCTGAGACAGGAGCTAATGCATCTTTGATTTTTGTGCCACCAGCTTTTGCCGCAGATGCAATATTAGAAGCAGTTGACGCAGGTCTCCCATTGGTTATTTGTATAACTGAAGGAATTCCAGTCAAGGATATGATGTATGTAAAAAGATACCTACATGGCAAAGATACTATTTTAATTGGACCGAATTGTCCTGGTGTTATTACTCCAGGAGGTTGTAAAATGGGGATTATGCCTGGTCATATTCACAAACAGGGTTCTATTGGTGTTATTTCAAAGAGTGGAACACTGACATACGAAGTTGTGTCTCAACTTACTGAACAAGGGTTAGGGCAAAGTACATGTGTTGGGATAGGTGGAGATCCTATAATAGGCACGATGTATATTGAACTTCTTAAACTTTTTGAGAAAGATGATGATACTGAAGCTATAATAATGATCGGAGAAATAGGAGGTACCGCTGAACCAGATGCTGCTCTATGGGCTAAAGAAAATATCTCAAAACCTATGGTAGGTTTTATAGCTGGACAGACTGCTCCTCCTGGAAGAAGAATGGGTCATGCAGGTGCAATTATTTCTGGGGGAGAAGGGACGGCACAAGAGAAAATGAAAATTATGTCTGAATCTGGAATACATGTAACTGAGAGTCCCGCAGAAATGGGGCTTACAATGGCTAAAGTATTAGGTGTTTAATTTTTAAGATTTTGGAGATTCGAAATGCAGAAAACATTTGCAATGATAAAACCAGATGCTGTAGAGAGGAATTTAATTGGCAAAATCCTTTCTAGAATTGAAGAGGAAGGATTTAAAATTTCAGGATTGAAATTGGTGGAAATGAGTAAAAAACAGGCACAGGGATTTTATTCTGTCCATTCTGATCGACCTTTTTATGATGATCTCACAACATACATGTCTTCAGGAAAAACGGTAGTAATGGTTCTTGAAAGGAAAAATGCAATTTCTCACTGGCGTACTGTAATGGGTGCTACTAACCCTGAAGAAGCTGA
>MDTE01170692.1_pt1 | contig 64935 bp, 53 predicted proteins | sample 811231 | NCBI WGS metagenome assembly MDTE01 (sample SAMN05326651, study PRJNA326480) | marine metagenome | isolation source: seawater | place: Indian Ocean: Red Sea | collected 2010
CACTCCGGCCGCAATTGATAATCTGCACGTGCCCCAGACACACGCCTGTCGACTCCACCCAGGACTCCACACTCGCGAGCGGCGTATAGCTGACCCGCTCGCAGGTCGACACCCAGTCGTGCAGCGAGTTGAAGCATGCTATCGAACGGGCGGATGTACGCGTGCTCTCGGGCCATGGCGCGGCAAACTCAGATCCGATAGGGGTGCTTGCCACGACCTGGCAGCGTACAGATTCGATGGGACACACCCGCACGGAAAAGCTATATCCGTTACGCCAGTAGGTGTCGCCATCCATCCGCCGTGCTCTCGGGCATCACCGGCTGAGTGCAGTTTACCGGCTCTGACGACCTAACAGGCAGTGATAACACCGATGTCATGGCGTTCAAAGGACCTCGCTCGCAAACAAATAGCCCTCACCGTGTACAGTCAAGATAATCGTGGGCTCAGGTGTGTCCGGCTCCAGCTTGGTACGCAGACGACGCACGAGCACATCGATGATGCGCTCGTTCGGATCAGAGGTCCGGTGGGTCACTTTCTCCATCAACCATTCGCGATGCAGGGTTTCGCCGGGATGATCCAGAAATGCAGTCAACAGCTCGAACTCGCCACGCGTCAACGGGATGCTGGCCCGCCCATCTGACGACAGACTTCGACGCGAGCGGTCCAGAGTCCAGCCGGAGAACGAAACATTGCGTGCCGGCACCGCCGTGACACGCCCCCGATGGATCCGTCGGATCAGATTTTTGACGCGGGCGACCAGTTCACGCGGATTGAACGGCTTGGTGACATAGTCGTCCGCACCAATCTCCAAGCCAACGATCCGATCGATCTCATCGTCCCTCGCGCTAACCAGAATTATGCCAACGTCGGTTTTTTCGCTGAGCTCTTTAGCGATCGCCAAACCGTCCGTCCCAGGCAGATTGATGTCGAGCAACACCACGGCGATATCAGTATCGGCGAGCAGACGATGAACGCTCTCACCGTCCTCTGATTCACTGACCTGATAACCAGCCTTCTCGAGATATGCCGCAACTCGAGAACGCGTCACCGCGTCATCTTCGACAATCAGCACGTGATGATTGGTAAGGCTCTCGGACATTTCAACATCGTGACAAGCGCTCCTGTCACGATGTTAACAAGTTGTAAATGGCCATGAACAGCATATTTTTTCCATTCACAACCTGAAGATCGTGGTTCTTATCCGTTGGATATACTCGGTGCGTTTCCGGGTTCGGCTTCGCCCGTGCCCGGTAAACCCATAACTACATTTTTCCCTTGGAGGAAATATCTAGATGAAAATGTTGAAAAACTTCAAAACCATAATCGTGGCAGGGACGTGTGCCATCGCTATGGCCGCTTCCGGCATGGCCCGGGCAGCCGATAGCACCGCGCCGATCGTTATCCCAATCCACAACTGGTCGAGCCAGATCGTCATGGCCTATGTCATTGGCGGTATCTTCGAGAGCATTGGCAACAACGTCGAGTATGTGCCGGCTGACTCGCAGGCTGTCTACGAGTCCATCCGTAATGGCGACGTGACCATCTCGCACGAAGTCTGGCAGTCGACGTTTGGTAAGTCCTTCTACAATGCCATGGCAAAGGGTGGTGTCATCGACGCCGGAACCCACGCAGCAACCACGCTCGAAGAAATGGGTGTTCCGACCTGGGTCATCGACGAAGGCCTGTGCCCGGGTCTGCCGAACTGGGAAGCCCTCAAAGATTGCCACGAGAACTTCACCACGGCTGATTCCGGTGGCAAAGGCCGCTGGCTGGAAGGCCCGCAGAGCTGGCACGGCAATCTGATGCCAGAGCGTCTAGAAGCCCTGGGTCTTGCCGACAAGTGGACTGTCAAGTTCGCTGGTGGCGCCGATGCGCTGTGGACTGAGCTGGCCTCCGCCAAGAAAGAGAAGCGCGGCACGGTCATCTTCAACTGGACGCCGAACTTCACTGACGCCGACGGCTTCACCTTCATCGAGTTCCCGCCCTACTACGACGGTTGCCGTAAGTCCGATGGTGGTGATGGCAAATGTGGCTCACCGAAGGGTTGGCTGAAGAAAGCGGCGAACTACAAGTTCCCGAAGACCCATCCGCACGCCTACACCATTTTCTCGCAGCTGTCCTTCACGACCACTCAGATTGGCCAGATGGCCGCCCTGGTGGACGTCGACAAGATGGATCATAAGGACGCCGGCAAGAAGTGGCTGGAAGACAACAAAGACGTGTGGGGGCCGTGGACCTCGGCCGGTATGTAATTCCCGCAGTAGATGTCTGATGTAGAAAAAGGCCCCCACGGTGAGATTCTCTGCCTGGGGGTCTTTTTTTCAGGCGGCGTTTGCATTCAGCGCAAATATGATAGCTTTAGGATGCACATAATTAGAAAAACACGCACTTTCGTAACCACATAAGAAAAGTCTCATGTCTTCGCAAGCCGCCTCTTCGACGTCGGGTGATCCAGTCATCCGCTGTGATTCGGTTTACAAAATCTTCGGCCACAACGCCAAAATCATGCTGCAGGAATCGGGCGGCGTCGTGGACGCAGCAAAGTTCCAGGCTGCGGGCTGCATCGTTGGCGTGAACAACGCCTCGTTCGAGGTTCACCCAGGTGAGCTGTTGATCATCATGGGCTTGTCCGGCTCGGGCAAGTCAACGCTGCTGCGTTGCATATCCAGACTGACGGATGCCACCGCTGGCAGCATTTTTGTCGAAGGCGAAGATATTCTGTCGATGAGCAGCAAACAGCTCATCGAGCTTCGCCGCAGCAAAATGGGCATGGTCTTTCAGAGCTTTGCACTGCTGCCACACAAGACGGTCCTCGAGAACATCGCGTTTCCCTTGCAGGTGAAGGGTGTCAGCACCAAGGACAGTATTCGGCGCGCCAAAGAGATGGTCGACCTGGTCAGTCTCACTGGTCGCGAGAACTATTTTCCACGTCAGCTCTCCGGTGGTCAGCAACAGCGTGTCGGTATCGCCCGCTCACTCGCCATCGAACCTGACATCTGGTTTCTGGATGAGCCCTTCTCCGCGCTGGACCCGCTCATCCGCAAGGAGATGCAAGACGAATTCTTGCGGCTGCAGGCAGTATTGAGCAAGACCATTCTGTTTGTGACCCATGACTTCGATGAAGCCCTGCGGCTTGCCGATCGCATCGCCATCATGAAAGACGGCATCATCGAGCAGCTCGATTCGCCGGCGAACATCGTGCTAAACCCGGCCACCGAGTATGTGCGCAAGTTCACCGAGGAGGTTCCGCGCGAGAAAGTGCTCAAGATTGAGTCCGTCATGGATCCGTGCGACACAAACGAATTCATGAGTGATCTGCGGGTCTCGAAAGACGCCATAATCGAAACCGTGGCCGAAGCAGTACTCAATGCCGGCAAACCAGTTTCGGTCGTCGACGATGACGGCAAAATCGTCGGGGCACTTCATGCTTCTAAAGTGGTGAGGATTCTATTCGGTGGTCACGCCGACCACGGCGCTGAACGGACGTCATGATTGCAGCGCTTGCGCAACGGAAATCACTGCAGTTCGGGCTGCTGCTGGTGGTGTTCGCGATTCTGTGCATCGTCATAGCACCCTCTGACAGCAACTGGCTGTGGCGGCTACCGCCGTTTTTCAAGGGACTGCCGTTAATCATCAACAACTCGGTCGACTACTTGATGTTCGAGTGGTGGCCTATCGATGTCTATGATCCGGACATTGAGGAGTACGAGCAAAAGCCACTGGTGCGTGAGTTCACCCGCTCAGCGTCAGGTTTTGTGCTGTTCCTCATCGAGTTCGTTCGAGAGATTCTTCTCGGTGGCGTCAAGACCATTGTTACGTTTACCAGCTGGGACTGGGCAACCGAAAATCCCTGGGCGCGGTGGCCGGCACTCCCCTGGACCGTGGTGGCAGCAGGCGCTGCGATTCTCGGTTACTCCCTGAGCGGCATCCGACTCGCATTGTTCGTTGGCTTCGCATTTGTGTACATCGCGGTTTTCGGGCAGTGGGAACCGTCGATGCAAACGTTGTCCTTTGTTCTGATTGCCGCACCGGTGTCCGTAATTCTGGGTCTGATCTTCGGAGTTTGGGCATTCAAGAGTCGAACCATCGAGACCATCTTGAATCCACTGCTCAATGTCGCTCAGATCATGCCGCACTTCTCGTACCTGATCCCGGTGATGGTGTTCTTCGGCATCGGTGACCATGCGGGGGCGATTGCAACCATCATATTCGCGACCCCGCCGATGGTGCGTCTGACGCTGCTGGGCTTGAAGAGAGTCCCACCCGAAGTTGGTGAGGCAGGCCTCATGAGCGGCTGCAACAACTGGCAACTCCTGGTGAAAGTGCTCATCCCGACGGCACGTCGCGACATCCTGATTGGCGTAAATCAGGTCATCATGCAATGCCTGGCCATGGTGGTCATTGCCTCGTTGATCGGCGCCAAGGGCCTTGGTAACGACCTGCTGATCGCGTTGAATCGGCTGAGGATCGGACTGGCTCTGGAGATCGGGGTGTGCATCGTGCTGATCGCGATAGTGCTCGACCGACTGTCACTCGCCTGGGCCAACAAGCAGACGGACTATTTCGCCGATTTGTCGTTTGTGCAACGTCACAAGTACTTGATGGTATTCCTGGGTGTGTTTGTTGCTGGCACCATTCTCGCTTACATCGGCAAGTTCGTGTTCGAAGAAGGTTTCAATTACCTGTACTTGATCCCCCACAACAAGGGACTCACCACGGAGAACTTCTGGCAGGCGGGTGTCGACTGGATATGGGACACGTTCTTCTACTCACTGAAAGGTTTCAATGAGTGGTTGATTGTAGAAGTGCTGGTACCCGTCAAAAACGCCTATTTGAGTACGCCGGTTGCTGCTACTTTCTGTTTGGCCATGGGTGTCGGCTATATCGTCGGCGGCCTCAGATCCGCACTCATCGTGGGTGGTTTCCTGCTCTGCATCGCACTCACCGAGTGGTGGGACCGGGCTCTGATTACGGCCTACTTGATGACCGTGGCAGTCATTGTCTCCAGCGTCATCGGTGTGGTCGCTGGCACAATCTGTGTGCAGCATCCGGTATCGACACGCTTTATCCTCACAGTCTGCGACACCTTCCAGACGTTTCCGTCGTTCATCTATCTGATTCCGGTGATGATGCTGTTTGGCGTCACTGACACGTCGGTGTTGATAGCAATCGTCGTGTTCGCCACCGTCCCGGCAACACGCTATACCGTTGAGGGGCTGCGCAGTGTGCCCCCCTCCTTGCACGAAGCGGGTTCAATGTCGGGGGTTAACCGGGTACAGCGCTTCTTATTCATCGAACTTCCGATGGCATTCCCGCATATGGCGCTCGGCGTCAATCAGACGGTCGTGTTCGCGCTTTCGATGGTCATCATCGGAGCGTTGATTGGCACCGATGATCTCGGGCAGCTGATTCTCAAGTCCTTGTCGGATAGAGCCGGTGTTGGCAACGGTCTGGTGCTGGGTCTGTGTGTGGCGTTTATCGGGCTGGCTATCGATCAGATCATTCGGACTTGGGCGAATCAGAGAAAGCAGGCGCTGGGGCTCGATTAGCGAGCTGTACCGAGAGCTGGTTTGGGTCTGCATTGAAGACCGTGCAGTAGCATCAACGGGCGTTGCGAGAAGGGCGAGACGCCGTCAGCGATTGGGAATGTCTACGAGCTTGCCTCGAGGAATTTCTGCGGCTTTGTCGTAGAAAGGCATCTCGACCAGTTCAGCTGGGTGCAGCTTGCCGTCTCGGCAGCCGACGTCTACGGCGGTTCCGGACCCCTGCCCGGGGGTGTCGAGCAGCGCGATGCCGATACCGTGACCGAGATAGGGAGACGTTGCGCCGGCGGTAACCCTCCCGACAGGGTGGCCATTGAGTTCCACTCTCGCGGCAATCAGCGGTTCACCGTCCTCACATTTGAGACCGTGTAATCGAGGCTCTCTGGATGCGGTCTCCAGCGCCGATTTTCCGATGAAATCGGCTTTGTGCTCGTCGACGAACCGGCCGAGCCCGGCGTCGTACGGGGTAGTGAATCGATTGAAGTCCGAACCGGCATTCAGGATCCCGGCTTCGATGCGGCGGATGTTCATGGAGTCGAGGCCGAAAATGTCCAAGCCATAGGGCTTGCCGGCAGCTTCTAGATGACGCCACAGTGCGGGCGCATCATGCTGCGGCTCGGTATAGAACTCGAAGCCCAGTTCATTGGTGTATCCAGTGCGTGTGACCACCACCTGCTGACCGCCGAAATCGACTCGAGCAACTGCAAAATAGCCGAATGGATCCGGCATGCCACCGTCGCTGGCGGCCTCGAGTATCTCGAGCGCGCTTGGTCCCTGCACCTGGGAAACAAACACGTCAGGATCGGAGATCTCCACGTCCATGCCCACTGCATGCGCTCTGGCCCAGCTGTAGAAGTCACCATCGGCTTGCGCATACCAGAACAAATCTTCGTAAAGTCGCAGCAAAATGCCATCGACCAGTAAGCCACCGTCTTCGTAACAGGCGAGACCGTACGCGCAGCGGCCTGCTCTCACTCTGGTGATATCTTTGGTAAACAACTTGTCGAGCAATCTCTCGGCGTCTGGACCTTCAAACTGCAGCGGGTACTCGCCCGTGTTGAGTAATGCCGCTTTTTGCCGCAGCAGCCAGTAACCCTCCTCTACAGAGTGGTCGTCAAAACAACAAGCCATCTGGCGACGGTTGTAAACGCAGTAGTGCGGCCCCTTCGGGCGTTCAATCTCGTGATAGGGATGCCGGGTGAGTGAGTAATCCCATCCCGCGCCGGGCAGGGTTGTCACCAGATCGCGAGTCACTCCGTCACTTGACCTCATGCCAGTTCCTCCATTGAGTCAGTAGGCTGTCCGGAGCGACAATCAGCGGGCCGCACCACCGGCAGGGCGCAGCGTACCTAACCGGGTTCGAGGGTCAAACCCAACGGCTGGTCAAGCTCGCCCTGGAGATCGGGAAACTCTAGGAGGGAGCGGTGCACTCACATACCTGACGAACATTGGAGATGGTTTGCCAAAGGAAACCATCATCCAGGTCGCTCTGCTGGCAATCCCCAGCCTTGCACTGCCGAGTGGCGCCGCAGCCCTGACTTGGATCATGGACATCGTGAGCGACTCAGGCAGCGTCCTCGAGATACCGTCGCGAGGCGAACAAGGGGACGAGCTATTTCTGGGATCCGTCACTCTTGCGTTGCTCTATCCAACGCGCCTGCAGTCTGCGTGTCTCGGCTGAAGTGCCATCGTTGAAGGAACCGAACCAACGATCCATCGGCAATTCAACGTTGCCGTAGTTGCACGTGAAGTAGCGGTGGTGCATGGCATGAAAGAAAGTCGAAATCGTCGTACGGGTCGACGTCCCGACTACCAGTGCCTCGTACCCGGAATGCGAAGTTGCGGTCGCGAGTGTCAGCCAATAGGCATGAAACAACATATGGATGGGGTGCGAGGGCACCACCAGATGGATAAACAGCGAGGACAAATACAGCAAGTGCTCGACTGGATGCATGGAGAACCCGGACCACGGCCCGGTGGTGACATTGCGATGATGCACGGCGTGAACGTGGTCGTACATCGGCTTCCAGTGCAAGAAACGATGTACCCAGTAAAAGTGAAATGAGTACCAAATCCCGATCAACGGAAACCACAGCACGAACCAGACTGGGTTTTCCGCAAAGCTCACCACCGGAGACACACCGTTGGCGAATGCCAGCCACAACATGACTTCGTAGAGAGTCCAGATAGTGACGCCGCTGGCGAGCACGTAGAACATGTTGTCAGTGAGCTGGCGCCCGCCGAGAAACTTCTTGTGATTCTCGGTCGGCGAGCGGCGCATGTAGCGATAGCTATCGCCTTGCTTACGCCAGGTGTAGAGCCACAGGTGCAGGCCCGCGGCAATCAAAGTCATCATGATGACATTTCGCGCCCAAACGGCGCTCACCCAACCGACCTCAAGGGCAGTGGTTTGCGCGAGCGGCGGCTGCAACCACTGCCAGACCACAATGGCGAGCAGCAAATAGCAGGTCAGCTCAGTGAACGGCAGCCAGGCGTGGACAAACCATTTCACTACGGCGCCGGGCTTGAGCGGCCGCTCGAACAGGGGCGAGTACCGGATTGGAATATCCGGATGCCAGTTCCAGGCACTGCTGTCGCCAGCCGGAGTGCCGATCACCAGCTCCTCGTTGACTTGCGACGGGTCGGTCGTGCTCATGCTCAACAACCTCCTGCTCGAGCAATCGAGGCGAATCTAACCGAGCGTGTCGCGCAATATCAAGTGCCCGGTAGTTCATCCCTGCCGAAAGTCTTCCGGTTTTCTGTGAGCAATTGCAATCGTGAATTGAACGGTACCAAACTAGGGCCTACCAAGCGTGGGCACTCCTTTATAGGTACTCGAGCCTCGCCATCCTGACATGACCGATCACCAATCACCCCATACCTCCTCCGATGCCCGGTCCGCACAGACCGGCCGCCGGCAACGCTTGACGGCACTCGCGCAACAAGCACGCAGAGAGATCAGCTTGACAGCGCATCCGACACTCGAGTGGATGCCAGCAGTTCAGGATCCGGAGGGCGGCCGGGCACTGGACGTTTTGATCGTGGGTGCCGGACAGGGTGGCACAACTCTCGCCTTCCAGCTCGCCCGCGATCGCGTGCCCGAGGTTCTGGTCATTGATAAGGCCGGGCCCGGCCGTGAGGGGCCCTGGCAAACCTATGCCCGGATGCCAACCTTGCGCTCTCCGAAGGAGTACACGGGCCCGGACCTCGGGGTGCCGAGCCTCACCTATCAGGCCTGGCACGAAGCCATGTTCGGCTCAGACACCTGGTCGCAGTTTGCGCTGATCAAGACTCGCGACTGGGCCGACTATCTTCTTTGGGTGCGCGAGCAAACCGGTGTTCGAATTGAATCGAACACGGAGCTCCGTTCAGTGACAGCCGCGGAGCACTCTGGACGCAGGCTAGTGCGCGCCGTTCTCGGCACACCTGACGGTGAACGCACTGTCTACTGTCGTCGTCTCGTGCTGGCCACCGGCCAGGATGGTACCGGTCGCTGGATGATGCCCGACTTCGTCGAGGCACTGCCGCAGCATGTCCGTGCGCATGCAGCCGATGACATCGACTTCAACCAACTCGGCGGGCGCACGGTCGCCGTGCTCGGTGCCGGCGCCTCGGCGGCGGACAACGCTGCCGAGGCGCTGGAGCACGGTGCGCGGGCCGTGCATATGTTCGTCCGCCGCGAGAAAATGCAGCGTATCCAACCCTATCGATGGATAACCTTCAGGGGCTTTCTCCGGCACCTGTGTGACCTGGACGACACTTGGCGCTGGCGCTTCATGCAGCGTGTGCTGTCCATGCGTGAGAGCATTCCGCAAGACACCTACGACCGCATGCGCCGCTGGTCAAACTTCGAAATCCACACCGGTGCTGGCTGGCACGACGCCCGGATGGTCGATGCCGGGGAAGCTGGGCGTGTTCGTATCGAGACGACTCGTGGGCCGTTTGACGCAGACTTCGTGATTGCGGGCACTGGCATCGATATCGATTTTTCTTGCCGTCCAGAGCTCGCAAGCTTTGCTGATCAGATCCTGACCTGGGCGGACGCCTACACACCACCGGCGGAAGAAGTCGATGAACGTCTCGCCCGCTATCCGTATCTGAGCGCGGACGGCACCTACATGGAAAAGCATCCGGGGCAAGCACCGTTGCTAGCGCGCATTTACGACTTCACCATCGCCGCGACCATGAGCTTTGGACCGAGTGGCGCCTCAATCAATGCCTTGAACACCGCAGTGCCACGTCTTGGGGCCTCCATTACCAAGAGCCTGTTCCGAGAGGATGTGGAGCATCACTGGAACGACTTTCTCGACTATGACGTGCCGGTGTTCATGCCGAGCGCGGTTGACCATGCCAAGTAAGACAGAGACCGTCGATCAATCCATGGGCGCGGTAGGTCCGAAAAGCTTTCGGCGAGTTTCGACGTCCATGCGCACACCCGGTCGATCTTCATACGACAGCACTACTGAGCTTCGCGATGAAGGGCCTTCAATGACGGTTACACGATGCAGCGTGTGGCGCCCGTAGATGATACTGAGTGAGCCACGTCTCGCATGGACGTGGCGGACCTTGTCAGAACGCTCGAGCAGCACATCACGGACATCATCGTAGCGCGGGTCATCAGCGCTTCTGATGTTGACCGCATACTCGAACACGCCGCCCGCCTCTGTCTCCGAGAGATTGAGAATGGTCGAGAACTGGGCCTGGTCGAAGTGCCAGGCGAGACCGCCGCCGGTCTTGTAGACCTGCAGCACCAAGGCATTACTCGGATCGTCATGCAGGTAGAGCGCCTGATGACGCGTGATATCGGCAACGAATTGCCGCAGTGGCGGCCAGACATAGAGTGTATCGAGAGCCGTGCCTCTCATCTGGTGATATGCAAGGCCGTAGCGATCGGTGGGGCTGAGAATTCGATAGGGATGATCGGCCGGCAGGTCGTCAGACGGTGTCGCACCGTAGGCATTGTCGTGTCGGCACGATCGATGTGCCGATGGCAACAAACATTCGACGTCTGCCATCAGTCGCTTGACACCAGCGCTGGTTAGAAAACCGTCCAGGTTGAGAAAACCATCCTGACGCAGAGCCTGGCTGCTGGCCTCCACAAGCGTGCTATAAACCGGCCCCTCCGGTTCGTCCAGAGGATAATCGGCAAGATTGACTGGGTTGTCGTTCAACTCAACATCTCTCGGTGATGCGGTTACACAATCTCGAGCAGCGCTGCACAATGTGTGCCGGCGAGATGCGGCGAGTCAGCGTGCGCGGTGTCTGCCCGACACACCAGCTGATATCCACCCCGCTCCACCAGCACAGTGAGCTACAATTACGCCTGGCGCCAGCGGAATTGCACGGGAACGCGTTGAAACTTTATCTGATAAGACACGCCGAGTCGGAGAACAATGCCGTTTTGGCTCGTAACGGGGCGCCGGAGGAACGGGTGCCGGATCCGGAGCTCACCGACATCGGTCACCGTCAGGCCGAGCTCCTGGGCGAGCATCTGGCTCATCCCGAAGCCGAGCCCCGGCAGTTGCCGGGTTGGGATTCAGATCGTCGCGGCTACGAGCTCACACATCTCTACTGTAGCTTGATGACACGCTCCATACTCACCGCACAATACATTGCAGGCGCGTGTGGCCTGAATGTCACCGCACACGAAGATATCTACGAGTACGGCGGTCTGTTCGAGCACCCGGGTGACGGAAAGACCAAATTCGAAGGTCCCGGGCGCGACTACTTCGAGTCCCGGTTTCCGGCACTCGACTTGCCGGACACACTCGGAACGTCAGGCTGGTATGGCCGCCCCAGGGAATCGGAAACGGAGTTCCTGGCGCGAACACGGCGAGCCGTTCAAGACATCCTGGAAGCACATGGTGCATCGAATGACGCAGTGGCCTTGGTAGTCCACGGCGACTTTATCGACCAGTTCATCAACGAGTTGCTCGGTTTCGCCAGAAGAGAACAGAACTACGCGGGCCACTGGGTATCGAACTGGGCCATGCACAATACCTCTGTTACGCGTATTGACCTGCATGCTGAGACTCGCACGGTGGTGTACACAAACCGAATCGACCACCTGCCTTCGAAGCTCGTGACCTGGTAGGCGCGTCAATACCAGCAGTCACGTCAAGCGGTGAAAATTCCATTAATCGATTGCAAGCTGTCGTGCGCCGAGTCGACCGCTAGCCCGCCAAAACGTGTTACGAATGCCAGATGATTGACGCCTTCGGCGTGCAACGCGCGGACAGTCTCACGTGCATTTGCCGCCGTCCCGAAGCAACCGGTCATTGCCACAGACGACTACCGGTCTATTCAAAGGTACATCGTCATCTTGGCGTCAAGGCATATCGAACCAGGCGTTCAATCCAGCTTTCCGGTCAACGACTCGGCCGGCGCCGCCCATTCGTTACCTGTGTCTCCGGTCGACCCATAGCCCTGCCAGACTTTGAATCCCAGCAGCTGCTTGAGTTCGGGCGAAGCCTTGTCCAGAACTTCACGCTTGGTGCCATAGGTGAAGTTCATGAGCGTACGCATCTGCGGTGCGGCATACAGTGTCGGCATGCCGAAGCGCATCTCATTCGAGGTGTTCGGCCCTGCTGAGTGCCAGGTGCGGCCTTCCCACATCGCGATGGTGCCGGCGGGTCCTTCGGCCGGCACGCTGGGAACAATGTGGGGCACCGACTGGTCCGGCTGATAACCGGTCATGTGGCTTCCGGGCACCAGTCGCGTGCCGCCGTTCGAGTCGGTGAAGTCGGACACCATCAGCATGGTCTGCACGCACATGGGGGCAGGAATGGGGTGAGTGGCCTTCTTGAGCGGTCCCGTACGCACACCAGTCCGGGTGATGTCACCGGCCGGCAAAGCACGCTCACCCGGCATCACTGGCGGCGGCATCCACCACTGGTCGGTATGCAACGGCATGGCCGGGTTGCCCGGGCGCGTCAGATGAGCCGACGTCTCACTCAGAATGTGCTCGTGACCGATCACCTGATTCAGCACGGTGGTGACGTCTGGGTGTTGCAACACTTGCTGAAATACTTCTCCTTTGTTGATCAACATCATCAGCCACTGGTTGTGGCCTGCAGCTGAATCAATGTGTTGGTTCTCCAAGTATCCACCACTGTGGTACTCGGCTTCGGCTTGACGCGCAAGCCGAGCCCGAATGTCAGCCAATGGCTTCGACTCAATGGCGTCTGCCAGCAAGCAGTAGCCCCATTTATGCATGTCATCGAGCAACTGGCGGGTATCACGAGTTGGTTTCGGCAATTCGCCGGGCTCCCAGAAGATGTCTCGTTCAGACTCTTGCATGACGGTCTCCAGTTTCCGGGGTCCATCCGTTAGTGCATGATCTCGGCAGCTCGTACCGACCGGTCAGTACTTCAACGTTGGTCGCCCGGGACGTGATGCAGGCGACTCATTCACGGCGTGATAACGCTCGACCAGCGCGATCAGCTCCGGGTGCTCATGAATCTCAATCTCGACGCCCTGACGCCGCATCAACTCGTCAGAGCCTGACGCCTGATATGAGGTGGTTTCACCGACGACAACTTTGGAGAAGCCGAACCGAATCAGTGCTCCTGCACACATCGCACAAGGCATCATGGTGGTGTAACACACCGCCCCTTCCAGCAAAGACAGCTGCTGATCGGCGTGCTTCATCGCCGCATCGCGGATGGCTTCCAGCTCGGCATGGGTGGTCGGATCCTGAGTCTCGTTGTGCCGGTTTCGACCGACGCCAACTATCTCACTTCCTTTGACCACCACCGAGCCAACCGGCAGATTGCCCATTTCAAAGCCGCGCTGAGCAGCTTCGAGTGCACGTTGCATGTACTGGTCCACGACAGCCATCTCCATGTGCGCCAACACCGAGCTCTCCCGCCTCGGGAGAGAGTTTCACGTTAGCATTGCCGGGCGCCATCGTCATAGACCTGCGAGCCAATGGGCGCACACGGGAGTCATCTCATGCAAGCTCCCGAGTCGGGCGGCTCTATCAGCTGGACTACAAGCTACTCGAGCGTCATAAGGATGATGCCGTCATAAAGAGTCTGCGCTAACGCCTGGAGGCAGAGAACCCCGGACCCTTGGAAGAGCTCGGCCGCCACCGAGAAGTCTGGGGTCTGTCACAGCACGAGAAAATCGACACCTCGCGAATGGTCGAGGCCGGAGCAACGACCATCGCCACAGCGACTTACACCATCATCGAAAAACGAACCGTGATGCGGCGGTCTGGTGAGGAGATCATGCCTCATTTCCGTAACTTGAGCACGGGCGCCAGGCTCTGTGCACACGCGGTCACGCCGGCTTGAAGAAAAAACTCACTTTTAGCACTTCCCACACGTTACTGATTGGGTATCATCGCCCGATTCAGTGAAGCTCGGTGCAAGACAGGTGCAATCATGAGCACACACAGACGCGTAGTCATTGTCGGCGGCGGCAACATGGGGGTCGGTCTTCTCTATCATCTGGCCGAGGCTGGCTGGAAAAACATCTTGTTGATCGAGAAAGGTGAGCTGACCTCGGGTTCGACCTGGCACGCGGCCGGGCTGTGCACGGACTTCATCGCCGACTACAACATGTCCAAAATTCACCACTACGGTGTTGAGCTCTATCCAAAGCTGGAGGCCATGACCGGACAGTACGTCAGCTGGCACACCTCAGGCAGTATTCGCTTCGCCACCAATGAGCATGAGCTCGACTTCTTCAAGCTGGTTGCCGGTATTGCGGACAATTCCGGTGCCGCGATGGAGATCATCGGTCCGAACAAGATCAAGGAGATTGTCCCCTGGATTCAGCTGGACGGCGTGGTGGCGGGCGCCTGGACCCCGGAGGACGGGCATGTGGATCCGGCCGGCGTCTGTAACGCCATGGCGATTGCCGCGAAGAACCTCGGTGCGGAAATCATCAAAAACACCCTGGTCACGGATATTCAGCAACTGCCGAGTGGCGAATGGAAGGTAGTCACCGCGGACGGTGACTACACCTGCGAGCACGTAGTCAATGCGGCTGGCAGCTACGCCGGAAAGGTCGCTGAGTGGAACGGTGTTTATCTGCCCATCACCAACATGAAACACCAGTACATCGTCACCGATGCCTGTCCGGAGTTTGTCGAACGCGACGAAGAGATCCCAGTTATCAGGGATCCACGCTGCTCCGCCTATTATCGTCAGGAGCAGAAATCGGGACTCATCGGTATTTACGAGAAAGAAGGCTCACGGGAGGCCTGGCCCGATGCCGGCGGTTTACCGGAGTGGGCATCGGAGAACGAGCTCTTCGAGGCCGAGTTCGACCCCATCATGCATTACCTCGAAGGTGTCATGGACGCCATGCCCATCTGGTCCGAGCTCGGCATGCGGCGCACCGTGAATGGATCGATTCCACACACCCCGGACGACAACCCGCTGCTCGGACCGGTGCACGGATTGAACAACTACTGGCTTTGCTGTGGCTCGGCCATCGGTATCGCCCAAGGTGCCGGCTGCGGAAAATACCTGGCCCAGTGGATCATGCATGGTGAGTCAGAAATCAACATGGCCGGGCTCGACCCGCGTCGCTTTGGCACTTACACCAATCCCGACTACACCCGCGACAAAGCCTTCCAGGCCTACGAGAAAATGTACATCCTGCATCTTCCCGGTGAGGAGCGACCAGCGTCTCGAAACCTTCGTTGTACACCGTTGTTCGACAAGCTGAACAAGCTCGGATGTGTGCACACCGAGGCCCATGGCTGGGAGCGTCCGAAGTGGTTCTCGCTGGACGGTGCGCCCGAGGATGTCGGCTTCCGTCGTGGTAATGCATTTCACGCCACCGCCGAAGAATGCAAAGCAGTCCGCGAACGCGTCGGTGTGATGGATCTGTCGAGCTTTGCCAAGTACGACGTCAGTGGTCCGGATGCAGAGCAGATGCTCAATCGTCTGTGCGCCAACAAGTTGCCAAAAAAAGTCGGACGCATGTGCTTGACCCATATGCTGACCCACAACGGCTGCATTGAGAGTGAGATGACAATCACCCGTCTGGGTGAGGATCATTTCTATGTGCTGTCGGGCGCCGGCGCAGAAGAGAAAGACTGGGACATGATGACCCAGGGCAAGCTGGCGGACGAGGATGTCAGCTTGAAGAACATTACTGACGACTACGGCATGTTGGTGTTGAGCGGCCCCAAGTCACGCGATGTGCTTTCGCAGCTCACCGCCTCCCCGCTCGATAACGAGCATTTCAAGTGGTTGACTGGTCAGGAGATCACTGTCGCCGGCGTGACGGTTCGTGCGCTTCGAGTAAGTTATGTCGGTGAGCTGGGTTGGGAGCTGCATTGTCCAATGGGCGACCTGGAAACTGTCTATGACGCCATCTGGGAAGCGGGTCATGCGCACGGTATTGCGAACTTTGGCGCCTATGCATTGAACAGCATGCGCATGGAGAAAGCCTACCGGGGCTTGGGCGCGGAGCTGACCAACGAGATCACGCTGGTCGAGTCCGACATGGGGCGATTCCTGGCACTGGATAAAGGCGACTTCACTGGCCGCGACGCTAATGCCGCACGACGACAAAACGACGTGGACATCAAGCTCGCCTACGTCGAAGTTGATGCGACCGACAACGATGTCGTTGGTGGAGAGCCGGTGTTCATCGGCGATGAGTGCAAAGGGGTGACTACTTCCGGCGGCTATGGCCATGCGACCGGGAAGAGCCTCGCGTTTGTCTATGTGCCGCCGGCATTCACCGAGCCGGGCTCGGAGATGGAGATCGGTCTGCTGGGCGAAAGACGCAAAGCCGTGGTTCTGGCAGAACCAGCGTACGATCCGAGTTCTTCGAGAATGCGGGCCTGAACTCGAGTCGATTTGTGGTCAACAAAGGGGGACACGGATGAACAGTTCCAACAAAGCGCTGTTCGAGTTTTCAAATCGGCATCTCGACTGGGCAGCACGTGATGACGAATCAATTGTCGGCTGGCGTTACGCACCTCGGGTCGTGTTCAGCGGCGGCAAGGGGCCAAAGGTCATCGATGTCGATGGCAACGAATACTATGACTTGAGCGCCGGTATGATGTGTCTGGTGCTAGGACATGCGCACCCCGAAATTGTCGACACCATAAAGTCCCAGGCCGAACGCATCGTTCATGAATCGTCCTGGTACACGAACCCCTGGGCCATCGAGCTGGCGGAGCTGATTGGCTCGACGCTGCCGGGTGACTTGAAAGTGACCAACTATGCGGTGACTGGCTCGGAAGCCAATGAGATTGCCATGCGCATGGCGTTGGGCGCGACCGGCGGCTTCGATATCTGCACTGTGGTGCGTGGACTGCATGGCGGGTCATTGGCGGCCGAGTCGGCGACCTCGGTTGGTGGGCCGCGAAAACGTGGCTTGGGTCCTTTGAGCTTGCCGGCCGTCAAAAACTGTATCGTGCCGCCTTTTTACTACCGCGCGCCGATTGATGACCAGGATGAGTGGGATGACATCTCGTTGCAACTCACGGCCGACATGATCGAGCACGTCACCACTCAAGAGATTGGCGCGTTCTTGCTCGAGCCCATGATGGTGGCCGGCGGGATGATTGTTCCCTCACAGCGCTGGATGCGGGGCTTGCGCGAGATCGCCGACCGCTGGAATGCCCTGATTGTGGTCGATGAAGCCCAGTTCGCACCGGCGAGAACCGGCAAGATGTGGGCCTTCGAGCACTACGACCTTAAACCCGATATCGTGACGTACGCCAAAGGCATGTCAGCCGGCTTCCCGGTCTGCGGGGCGGTCACCACGCCGGAAATTGCTGAGCGCAGCGCCGGCACCAAGGGCCTGCCGTGGGCGGGCACCTATTCAACGGACCCACTGCCCAGCGCCGTCGCACTCAAACAACTTCAGATAGTCATCCGTGACGGTCTGGTGGAACGATCCGCCCAGCTCGGCAAGATCTTGAGAAGCGGACTGGACTCTCTCAAAGACACGCACGAGTGTATTGGCGATGTGCGAGGCCGTGGCTTCTACCAGATGCTGGATATCGTCACCGATCCCGATTCACGAACACCGGACCCGGAAATGGCCGAGCGCATTCGCTATCACGCCCTGGCCGAGGGGCTGTTGATGATCTGCGTGAAGAACTACATACGTATCTCGCCACCAGCCATCATGACGGACGAAGAAGTCAAAGACGCAGTCGGGCGGCTCGGCGTCGCGATTGAGCGGGCGAAATCCAAGCAACCCATTGATTCTGATTTCTCCGCCTCGGGATCGCTGGCCGCAGATCCGATTTGAGCTTCGCTGCTTAGGTGGGTTCGGGCACTGGCGTCGCTGGACGAGGCAGCAGGTAGGCGCCAATGGCGGCGATTACCGCAGTAACGCCAAAAGCGACATACAGAATCGCGAAGCTGCCGTGAGTGTCGTAGAGCAGACCGGCCACATGCACCGTCAACCCGCCGATGCCGAACGCAATCAAGAAGCGAAAGCCGTATGCCAGCGACCGCCAGCGAAACGGCGTATGACGCGCAACCAGCATGTTCTCGGCCGCCGCAAAGGTCACATTGAATGACAACGCCAGCAATGCAACCACCATCAGGGCAACCCCGGTGGTAGAGCTGATGATCAGCAAGGGCGGCACCGTCAGCATCCAGAACACGATGTAGATGAGCCGCGCAGAGTATCGATCCGCCAGCCACCCGCCCAGGATGCTGAACACCGACGACAGGCCGATGATCAGGCCCGCGTAGAAACCGATCTCCGTGTAGCTCCCGGCCAGCACGTCGCCCAACCCGCCTTCGAACACTTTCGGCACCGTGTTCATGAGACCGGTGTAGACAATACCGTTGCAGGCCATGGTCAAAGTCAGCAACACGAACACTCGTTTGAAGCTGCCCGGCTCCGACGGCGGTGCGGGTGCGCGATCCGCATGTACATCACCGACGACCCCACGCCACCATGCGAACGCGAAGGCAAATCCGGTGAGCACACAGATCACTCCTGGCACCACAAAGGCCGCCCGCCAGGACACGGTGTCGATCATGAAGCCGACGAACACCGGTGCAACCGCGGAGCCCACATTGCCGAACACGCCGTTGACACCAAGCGCCAGACCTTGGCGCTTGGCACAGGTCACCAGCCAGGCAATACCTACCGGGTGATAGATGGAACCGAACAACCCGAGCAGACTCAAGCCCACGAACAACATGGTGGTGTCCTCGGCGAGTCCGACAACCATGGTCGACAAGCCTAGACCGAAAAAGAAAATCAGCAGCATGCCGACCTTGCTCCACCGGTCACCGAGCCAGCCGGCCGGCATGGCACCCACTCCGAACAACACCAATCCGGCACTGGACAACGCCAATAACTCGCCATAGCTGATTTCGAACACCGTGGGCAGAAACAGCACCGCAGTGGCATACAGCAGCACAAAGATGTGTGTATACAAATGCCCGGCATTGGAGAACGCCATCACCGCGGTGGTGTTGACCTCTCGGGCTGTGCTCGCGGTGATCGATGACATGGATAAGCTCGCGCGGGTGCAGCTAGTACCTCTGCACAGTGATTTTGACCGAGTCAGAGCAATGCAGCGGCATCACCGCAAGGTACTGGCAGTCTAAGGCCTTGCGAAGGCCGACACCAACCGGTTTGCATTGACATGACTGTGTCTGGCACTGCGGGGTATGCTTGCGCGCACGCATGTGTGCAAAGAGAACATTGTCATGCCCATGATCACCGACCGCTCACCCATTCAATTCTCCGACCCATTGCCGGAAGCCGTTGATGTGGTGGTCATCGGGGCGGGCGTAGCCGGAACCTCGACCAGCTATTTCCTCGCCGGCCACGGTAACAAGGTGCTGTTGTGCGACAAAGGCCGGGTCGCCGGCGAGCAATCGAGTCGCAACTGGGGTTGGATTCGGCAGCAGGGCCGTGACTGGGCAGAGCTGCCGATCATGATGGAGTCGAATCGCATCTGGAGGGGACTCGCCGCAGAAACCGGAGAGGCAGATCTAAGCTTCGTGGAGTCGGGTTGCTACTACTTTGCGGAGAACGAAAGCGCACTCAAGAAATACGAGCAATGGCATGAGCTCGCCAAGCAACATCAGCTCGACACCACCCTACTCACCCGCGAAGAGATCGGTGCGCGTTTTCCGACTCTGACCGGCAACTTTATGGGCGGCATGGTGACGCCATCTGATGGTCGAGGCGAGCCTTTCGTAGCCGTGCCCGCCTTGGCGCGTGCGGCACAAGCACGCGGCGTCAGTGTGATCGAAGAGTGTGCCGTTCGTACCCTGGATATCGAAGCCGGCAACATTGTCGGTGTGGTCACCGAAAAGGGCCGCGTACGCGCCGACCAAGTCGTACTGGCCGCTGGCGCGTGGTCAACGCACTTTGCCGGCAATGCCGGTATCGACCTGCCTCAGCTCGCTGTGCGCTCGACGGTCGCCCGCACGGAGCCTTGCGAGGAAGTCGTCTCCAACAATTTGTCCTTTAACAATTTGCATGTGCGTCGCCGAGCCGATGGTGGTTACACCGTATCCTCCGGCGACATCGCAGACCACTATTTGTCCCCGAAGTCTTTCAAGTACTTCACCAAGTACTTCTCCCTCATCAAGCTGTCAGCCAAGGATTTGAAGCTCGGTGTGTCGGCGCCCGCCGACTACCCGGGTGCATGGGGCATGAAGCGTCGCTGGAACGGGGACGAGGTCTCGCCTTTCGAGCGTATGCGGGTGCTCAACCCGCCGCCCTCACCGCTGGGCGTTCGACGGGTCGAGCAACGGCTTCCCATGCGTGTGCCCGCACTTCGCGACGTCAAGCTTGCAGAAGCCTGGGCGGGCATGATTGATGTGACCCCGGATGCGGTGCCAACGCTGGGCGAAGACGCAACTCGGCCGGGACTGTTTTTCGCGACGGGATTGAGTGGCCACGGTTTTGGCATCGGCCCGGGAGTGGGCAAAGTGGTCAGTGACCTGGTGCGCGGACAATCTCCCGGTCACGACCTGCATCGCTTCCGTGCAAGTCGCTTCTTTGACGGTAGCGAGATCATTCCCGGGCCATACTGACGGGCGCAAGCTCGATGCTATAGTCGCGCTCGGTATCGGGAGGAATTCTGCATGTTTGAACTATTTCGTCGCAGCTCGCCACGCGAACTCTACACACGACATCTGCCGGGCCTCGGCATCGCGTTCTTGATTGCCGAGCTGTTCTACAAATGGGGCAGTTTCGCACTGGAATGTCTAGGATTTCTGGCCACCTGGTTCGTGTTGGATCTAGTCTATGGCCTGTTGAGCGGAAAGCTCGGCAAGGCCGGCCAACCGACACAATCAGACAACCCTTAGCCCTCCCGCCGCACAAGGAGTAGCCATGAGCACAGCTCTGCGTGATCAGCTGCTGGACGCCATGCGGTTTCGGTGTATCGGGCCACCACGTGGCGGTCGGGTGGTCGCGGTCGCTGGATGCCCGAACAATCCTGCCAAGTTCTACTTCGGTGCCGTCGCCGGTGGGATCTGGGCGACGGACGATGCCGGTCACACCTGGCGGAACATCAGCGACGGATATCTGAACACCTCCTCAGTCGGCGCACTCACGGTGTCGGCATCGGATCCAAACGTGATCTATGCCGGCATGGGCGAGAGCACCATTCGTCTGGATGTCTCCCCGGGTGACGGCGTTTACCGCTCCACCGACGGCGGGCAAAGCTGGCGGCACCTGGGTCTGGAACGAGCCTGCCACATCGGTGAGATCCGTGTACATCCGAGCAACCCGGACCATGTCTATGTTGCGGCCCTGGGCAATGCATTCGGCCGTAATGAGCAGCGCGGTGTCTACCGCTCAACTGACGGCGGCGCCTCCTGGCAACAGGTGCTGTACAAGAGCGACAAAGCGGGCGCGATTGACCTGAGTCTCGACCCCAACAACCCCGATGTGGTCTACGCCACCTTGTGGGAAGCGCACCGGAACTTCTGGGAGCTCTCCAGTGGTGGCCCGGACAGCGGCATATATGTCAGCCGGGACGGTGGTGACAGCTGGCAGGACATCACCCGTAACCCGGGGCTGCCCGCTACCGGGCTAATCGGCAAGGTCGGTGTCAGTGCTTCGCCGGCAAAACCGGGCCGGGTGTTTGCATTGGTCGAATCAGAGGCCGAGCCAGGTCTCTATCTGTCTGAAGACTTCGGCGACACCTGGATACTGGCAACCGACAAACAGGAACTGCGCTATCGCCCCTGGTACTACATGCATGTGTTTGCCGATCCACTCGAAGCCGACACCGTCTATGTCACCAATCTTCGTATGTGGAAATCCACCGATGCCGGCAAGGAATTCACCAGGATAGCCACGCCGCACGGAGACAATCACGACCTGTGGATAGACCCACACAACAATCAGCGCATGGTGCAAGGCAATGACGGCGGCGCCAATGTTTCTTTCAGTGCCGGCAGGTCATGGAGCACGATCTACAACCAGCTGACCGCACAGTTCTACACCGTCACCACCGACAATCAACTGCCGCACTACCGTGTCTATGGCACCCAGCAGGACAACTCCAGCATCAGTGTGCCTTCGAACAGCAACAACGGGGCCATTTTGTGGGGCGACTGCTACTCGGCGGGTACCGGTGAGAGCGGCTATATGGCCGTTCATCCGCGTGACTCGAACATTGTTTATGTAGGCGCGGTGGGCAGCTCACCGGGGGGCGGCGGTGCGTTACAACGCTACGACCATCGCACCGGCCAAGTGCAGCTGGTCAACGTCTGGCCGGAAGCCCATGGAGGTATGGGCGCCGATGAGCTTCGCTACCGGTTTCCGTGGACGTTTCCCATTTTGTTCTCACCGCATGATCATGACGTGCTCTACACCACTGGCAACGTGGTGTTCAGAAGCACCGACGAAGGTCACAGCTGGCACCCGATCAGTCCCGACCTCACCCGCGATTTCAAGGACAAGCTAGGCGCTTCTGGCGGCCCGATCACCAAGGACACCAGCGGAGCCGAGCATTACTGCACCATCTACACCTTCCGCGAGTCGCCACACGAGCCTGGTGTGTTCTGGTCCGGCTCCGATGACGGTCTGGTGCAGGTGTCACGTGACAACAGTCAGAGTTGGAATGATGTGACACCGAAAGAGCTGCCCGAATGGAGCTTCATTCGCACCGTTGAGCCCTCACCCCACGATGCAGCCAAGGTCTATGTTGCGGCAACTCGCTACAAGCTCGACGATCGCGCGCCTTACGTGTTCAAATCCAGTGACTACGGCGAGAGCTGGCAAAGCATCGTCGGCAGCGGTGAGCACGCGTTGCCGGCCGACGACTTTGTGCGGGTCGTGCGCGCGGATCCGGGCTGCCCTGGCCTGCTCTATGCCGGCACCGAGAACGCGCTCTATGTGTCATTCGACGATGGCGAGAGCTGGCAACGTTGGCGCTCCAATCTACCGATCACGCCCATTTACGATCTCAAGGTCAAGGGATCCGATCTGGTGGTTGCAACCCATGGCCGATCGTTCTGGATCCTCGATGACCTGACGCCACTGCATCAGGCAATGACCGCAAACGGACCGGTGTTGTACAGGCCACGCTCAACGTGGCGTTTGTTGCCGGACATCTTCGAGACGATTACCGGTACCGACGGCCGCGACTACGCCATAGGTCTCGGCCAAGGCGCGAACTATGTGAGCCACAAAACTGACGACGGTCATCTCGAGCGTGAATTCTTCGATGCTGGCGAAGCCGCGCCGCCTGGAGCCCTGATATACATCCATCTGCCAGAAGCCATCAATGACGAGGATCAGGCGACGCTTTCAATTCACGCAGCCGACGGCACATCAATCCGCTCTTATGGCGTAAAGCCCAAAGACTGGGAGTCGGGCAGTGATGCGGACAAGGCGTTTGCGCCTGGACCTTGGTTACCGGTGCAGGCCGGGATGCATCGATTCGTCTGGGACCTGCGTCACGAAGCAGCCACCCGATTGCATGGCAACAAAACCGGTTCTGAAGCCAACCGGGGTCCGCTGGCCTTGCCCGGCCACTATGAAGCCCGGCTCACCATTGCCGGACGGACCCAAAGCCAAACGTTCGAGGTCATCAACGATCCACGCTCGGATGCAACATTCGAGGAGCTCGAGAGTCAGCTGACATTGTTGCTCGCCATCCGCGACAAGTTGAGCGAGGTCTACAGCTGCTTGGCATCTCTCCGAAAGGTGCGCGCACAGCTCGAGCACTGGCGCCACCGGCTCGCAGACACTGACATCTACAGGGACATTTTGGATTCCGCGTCGTCATTGATAGAAGCGCTGGACAGTGTCGAGTCCGCTCTGGTGCTGCCAGGCGAGCAAAAGGATGTCTTTGGTTTACACGAGCGGGTGAGACTCAACGAAGCGCTCGCCTCAGTCATCAGCGTGATTGACAGCGCCGATGCAAAACCCACTGCGCAAGCACGCGAGCTTGCGGGTCAATACATGAGGTCAATAGATACCGAATTATCGAAGGCCGCAGACCTGCTTGGGAGCTCGCTGACGGCATTCAACACCAAGGTGATAGACGCAAAATTGCCCGCAGTAGTGCCGGGCTGAACATCGCGACGCAGTGCGCCGACAAGCTCAGAAGATCGTGTACGCCCCATCGATGACCAGCGTATCACCAGTGTGATAGCGAGACGCATCACTCGCCAGATATACCGCGATGGCCGCGAAGTCGCTGCTCTCTCCCCAACCCTTCATCGGTATTCGGCTGATGACCTTGTCGTTGAACTTGTCCCAGCCTTGAGCTCGCGCCGTCATCTCGGAGCGAATCCAGCCTGGGCAAATGTTGTTGACACTGATCTGGTAGCGCGCAAGCTCGACCGCCATCGCCCGGCAAACCGAAACCACTGCGCCCTTGGTCGCCGCGTAATGCTCATTGCGGGCGGCGCCATCGATGGCCGCAGTCGAGGCAATCCCCACTAATGAACCTCCACCTTCACCCTGCTGGTGACGGTGTTTCATGTGTCGGGCTGCCTCACGCAGAGTGAACACCAGACCATGAAGATTGACGTCTTCGATGCGTTGGAAATCCTCGAGAGTGATATCGAAGACGCTGTTTCGAGGCATCGAGATACCCGCATTTGCGATCGCAGTGTCGAGGCGCCCGTGGCGCTCGACAATGGCCTCGACACCCGTCTTTACCGCCTGCTCGTCAGAAACATCTATGACCTCGGCTCGAACCTCGACGCCGTATTCACCGAGTTCCTCCAAGGCCGCCGCATTCTTGGACTCGTTGGTGCCCCAGATGACTACCGTGGCGCCATGGGCGGCCAACCCGGTTGCCATCCCCAGACCGATGCCGCCATTGCCACCGGTGACGAGCGCAACCTTGCCTCTCAAATCAAACAGGTTTTTCACCCACAAGCCCCTCTCACCTGCCGTGACCCGCGATGGAAAGTCTGTTCACGCAGTCGGCCGGTTCGCCTCATTAACGGAAATCCGGTGCAGCACCCGTCGTTGACCGTAGTAGTCGTTGAGCGCGTAGTGCAGCACGCAACGGTTATCCCAAATACCGACCGAGCCTTGCCGCCAGCGATACCGGCACGTGAACTCTGGACGCTCAGCATGCTCCCACAGGAACTCGAGCAGCGGCTTGCTCTCTTCCGGCGTCCAGTTCTCGAAGTGTGAGGTGAAGGCTCGATTCACATACAACGACAAACGCCCGGTGTCCGGATGTTGCCGTATCACCGGGTGAGCGGTTTCGATGAGCTTCTCTTCGACATTATCCATCTCGAAGTCGAACTCGCCGGTCTGCTTGACGTGGTCGCGTGAAAGAGCGGCCGAACGTGCGGTCTTGCCCCCGTATGGCATCGCACTGGTGTGGATGGCGCGCATCCCTCTCAGCATGTTCTGAAGCCCGGGTGACAATGTCTCGTAGGCCAGATACAGATTGGAGAACAAAGTGTCACCGCCGAACTCAGGCGCCTCGCGAACATAGGCGATACTCGCGAGATTCGGCGTTTCGCGATGGGTGACATCGGCGTGCCAGAAGCCACCGATGTTGATGCTCGAATCGGCCGGCTCCTTGATGAGCTGATAGATCTCGGGATGACCCTCCACTTTTGGCGTATCGAATGGCGGCACGAACACTGGTATGTCCAACGAGCCAAAACGAGACGCGAAATCACGATGCTGAGTGGTGGTGAGATTCTGATTGGGGAAAAAAACGACTTGGTAGTCCAGAAAAACCGCCTTGATGGCCGAGAACAAGTCGTCGTCCATGGGCGCCGACAAGTCGACGTCTGAGATTTCCGCGCCCAGGGCGCCAGTCATGGGGTCAATTTTCACGGCTATGTACCTGCTCTGTGAAGCTGGACGCAGCGTCCCGCTCGATCAATATCCGTTTCCGATGATGTACCAGCATGAACCAACTCAGCCGACGGTTTCAATGCCGCGGCTGATTGTGTCAGTGAGCGAGTCGTCCACGCAGGTCCTCGAACGGAACCATGACATGCGCCTGGTAGGCTGGGTCGTCCAGGCCACCATGTTTCCCGCCGAGCTGGATATGCTCGTAGGGCTGCTCGGTTTCACCCAGCATCCAGAAAGCCTTTTGCACACTGTCTGAGGTACTGCGGCGATAGAACTTGATCACACTGACACTCCTTTCGAGGATTGTGGCCGGCAACCGATGGCTGCGCTGTCATAAACGTGATGGTAGCGGGCACGACCAGTCTCTAAAATGGATTTGGGAGAAAACCGACGGCACCGGAAGCCATGCCCGCTGCAACACCTGACCATGTGAAACAACTGAACGACCACGGGTTCGCCGTCATCCGTGGGTTCATGCCGGCCAATGAAATTGTGTCAATCAGGGCTGCTGTGGAAGAAGTCTACGCCACAGGTATCGCCCATGGTTGTACCTACAGACATCGCAATCTCGCGTACGAGATCCTGACTGACCCAGCTGCCGGTCAGAAAGTGATGATCCAGTCTTACTGGCATGCATGGGTTAATGCGAAGCTCGAGCGGGCCCGCAGGCACCCTCGCTACTATGATGTGCTCGAACCCTTGCTCGGCACCGACATCAAGCAGATGGCGAATCAGATTCACTGGAAGCATCCCGGCGCCAAGTACACCTTCTACCGCTACCACCAGGACATTCGATTCAGAAACCAGAGTGTGTTCGACGACGTCGTCGCCAATTCCATCACCACCGGGCTGGCGGTTGAACCGCAAACGGATGCGAATGGCACGCTGCGGGTGTTCCCGGGCAGCCACAAGCTCGGCGTGCTGCCGCTCGCAGTGGGCGCATCGACCATCATGAATGAGATGACCGTCGACGAGGAACTGCGGGCCGCGGGTCTCGATCCCGCGGACGCTTTAGCGGTGGATCTAGAGCCGGGAGATTTGGTGATGTGGACACTGTTGACGGTGCACGGCTCAGGTCCGAACACCTCGAGCACAAACCGGCCGTTCCTGCTAAACAGTTATGTGCGCGCAGAAAGCTCGCCAACCCGGGGCGAATGGACGTTCCGTGATGGCGTCTCGGTACCACTCGGTCCGACGCCACACATCTGTAAGCTCGAAAATCTAGCCGACTACGACGAGCCGGTTTACGACGACTCGTCCTGGATTGCCGAAGACCTGACGTGAGACTCGCTACAACAATTTGGACTCGAACGGATAAGTGCTGAGTGCCAGCGCGCCTTCCTTGGTCACCAGCACCTGGTCTTCGAGTTTGACTCCATAAGGCGCACCATCTTTGCCAGCGTAGCACTCCAGACAGTACACCATCTCGGCAACATTGGGCACACACAGCGTTTGCGTATGCGGACTCGGATTGCGTTCTCGTTCTCCACCCGCTTGCATGACAACCCTCTCAGGCTATGTCAGGTACTGACCCGCTTTGCCGCCATCGCAAAGCGCCGATGAGCATCACGATAAACCCGTTCTCGGGGAGACACCATCACTGTTTCCAACGTGGGCGCAGACACGAAACCATGCGATAGTTCGGACCTGTTCGCCTCTGTGAGCGGAGTCTCTTGTCGGACCCTATCGCGTTCCTGCCCATGGCATCACTGCCCGACGTTCTACCGGCAAAACAGGCATTCTGGTCGGCCGTCTCCGGGCGGTTGCGTGACGCTGGGATAGCCGGCGTTTCAGACACACTCCATCAGTCAACAGACTTGCAGCTGACTTGGCGAAAGCCCGAACTGCTGTTCAGTCAAACCTGTGGCTATCCGTTGGTGCTGGGACTCGAAGCGCACGTGCAGCTGGTCGCCACACCCGTGTGCGAAGCGCCTGGCTGTGAAGGCGCCTATTATTCGAGCGCCGTAGTGGTGCGTGCCGAGCACAGCGCAACCACACTCGAGGAGCTTCGCGGGTTGCGTTGCGCTTACAACAACCTCGACTCTCAATCCGGTTACAACGCATTGCGCGCGATCATCGCCCCACTGGCAAACGGAGAGCCGTTTTTCTCTTCCGTCATCGAGAGTGGAGGCCACTTGCGTTCGGCACAGGCGCTGGTGGCAGGCGACGCTGATGTTGCTGCGCTGGACTGTGTGTCCATGGCTCAAATGCGGCTGTTCCGACCGGCCTTGATAGAGCGTCTTCGTGTGGTCAGTTACACCGAAAAGACGCCCTATCTGCCATTCATCACCAGCGCGACTACTGATACAAGCACGGTCGCGTTGCTGCGTAAGACCTTGCAAGATGTGCTGCACGACCCTGCAAGCACTGACTTCAAGCAGCAGTTGCTGTGGTCCGGTATCGAGGTGGTGCCACGGTGTGCTTACGATGTCATGCTGCAGATGCAGCGTCAGGCGACCGCGCTCGATTACCCGGCGCTTCAATAGGCGTCTTGGTGCCTCGCCATGGCCGGCGTGTCGATGGAAAATTGAAATCTGCCGACACGATGCATAGGCTCACTATCTGGTCTATCTCAGGAATCGATCATGCCAGTCGTAAAAGTGTCCTTCTATACCGGACGTAGCGCCGAACAGAAACAGGAGATCGCCGAGGTCATCACCGATGCACTGGTGCGTATTGCCGGCTCGCAACGTGACGCCGTCAACGTCGTGTTCGATGAGTACGCACGAGAGAACTGGGTCATCGGCGGCGCTTCGGAGTACGCCAAGCCTGACGATTAGATACGGTCGATATCGATGACACCGTCACTGGGCGTTTTACTCTACGCGGACTATCGGTTGTCGGAGCTGATCGAGCTCGGCCGGCTGAGTGAGCAACTCGGCTATCAGGCCTTGTGGTATACCGATGTGCGCTTTGGCAGAGAGTGCTACATGGGTCTCGCCGCAATTGCCGGCGCAACCCGAACACTCAGGCTGGGCCCGGGTGTTTCGGATCCGTATACCCGTCACCCTGCGATGACCGCGTCGACTATCGCGACGCTTGATGAGCTCTGCGATGGTCGTGCGCAGCTTGGCCTCGGAGTTGGGGGGCAAGGGTTCAAGGAACTCGGGTTGGACCGGCCGCTACCGGTTGCCGCCTTGCGTGAAACTGTTGAAGTCGTACGTTCGTTGTTGGCCGGCGACACCGTAACCTCAACTGGAAAAGTCATCAGCCTTACCGATGGCAAACTCACATTCACTCCTCAGCGCGATGCCGTGCCCATCTACTTCGCAACACATGGTGCGCAAGTCTCGAAGCTGGCCGGGAAGCTGGCCGACGGCGTGTTGATCGCCAATACGCTTAGACCCGGAATGCTGGACTTCTATCGCGACCGAATTAACGAAGGCCGTCAGAGCTCCGGTCGACTGGAATCAGAGTTCGACTTCGGACTACGCATCGAGGCCTGTATCTCCGATAACTACGAGGCGGCTTTCGGTGTCATGCGTAAACGCATGGCGGGCCGCATCATCGGACAATACCCTCATTGGGACTATCTCAATGAACTGGGGGTGACGTTGCCCGAAGCTTTTGTAGACATCGCAAAACACCGAGATGAGTCACGTGCCGAACAGGCGGCTCCACATTTGCCCGCAGAAATAGTGCAGGCAACGGTGCTTGCAGGAGATCCCCAGCGCGTTGCGGCACAGTTAGCACCGGTGATGGACGGTGATGTCGGCAGCATCACCATTCGCCCGCATGCTCCCCCGGGAGGCACTGTTCAACAAGTGATTACGGCATTCGCCAACGAGGTGATACCACGGGTTCGAGCGCTAACCGGGCGTTGATTGACGGCTACGTAGCCCGGGAGATTCACCATCGAGGATTGCAAAGTCCAAGTCGGCTACGTCGTTGGTGGCGCCCCTAAGACAAAGCTCAATCGGTTCTTCAAGTTCACGCCCGATAAGGCGCAGCCGCGGCTCGAGGACTCAGGCACTGTGTATAAGCTGAAGCGACACGCTCTCCAGCACCTCTCCGTGACTGTGGACCCGAGCATCACTATGAAGCATCTTCGTCATCACGGTGCTCCCACACCGACCGTTATGCCAGATGCAGATGCCGCTGTTATCGTGATCTTGAGATAGGCCCCATAACAGCGCACCGACGATTGGACGAAACTTTGCCTTGCCAGCCGAGTAGCCCATGATTGAAGTTCAGTTGAGGAAGCAAGGTCGACTGTACGACCACGATTGAAGCGCCCCAATCGCTACCAAATGCACTGCGTGTTGCAGGTTGGGCGGCATGATTTGCAGGCAAATCGCTCTTCGTTCTCATGCCGGAACGTATAGAGCAACTCGTCTCGCTCACCGGTGAGACATTCGATGTCGGCCAGGGGCTAAAGACCAGCAAGCTCGCCGGCACAACTGTGAGCTCAATCCTCCAGCATAGCCATGGGACTACCGACGTCCACGACACCGATGCCGACGTGCGCTTTAAAGCCGAGCAGCTCCTGCACCCGAAGCGGCATGGATTTTACCTTTTCGATCGGCACCGACAGGAACGTGTTCTCCTCGGTACGAAGCCAACCCACGACAAAGCCAAAGAACATGCCGCGACGCCACACATTGTCGGTCTGGTTGGCACCGCCACCATGAATGGTGGTGCCCAGATAGAACAATGCGGAGCCGGCCGTCATCTCGGCCTGCACGACCTCTTCTGGCTCCGGCTCTCTATCAATTGGCCAGGTATGGGAGCCGGGCACCACCTGGGTTGCGCCATTCTCCTTGGTGAAATCCGTCAGCGCGAACATGGCCTCGACCTCGAGCAAGGGTTTTGGCGGCTTGAAGAACGCCCAGGCGTCCTCGTCACGATGCAGAAACTGGGCGGTCTCTCCCGGACCGATCTGGATGAGCTGACCGGTGTTCAACAAGTAGTCATCGCAATTCGGTAACAGCATTTCGTCGGCAACCCCGCAGATGGGTTGCGAGGTCATGATGTCCTGAAAGGTCTTCGAGCGTCCCGGCAAACCATCCAGGCGAACGGTCTGCTTGCCATAGAACTCGACCATATCTTCATGAGAAGGGTGGCGCAGACCGGGAGCAACATTCTCAGATATCGCATCGAGCTCAGCGTTAAGGCTCACTAACTGCTCTGCAGACAACGCATTTTCAACCACCACAGCGCCGTCGCTGCGCAAGACCTCGCAAATCTCCGGCGCGCCGGCACTGCTGTCGATGCGCTGCAGGCTCGGGCCCGTCCCCGGTCTGGTGGTGCTGTTCGATTCTGAGCTTGAAGGTATGCTCATAACTGGTCTCCTACGTCGGTTCTCGAGTCACTTCGCTTGACGCTTGTATGTGTGCTGGCGGTCCAGGAACTGCTGCTTGGTGTTGGTGTGTGGAAAAGGACAGTCTGGAATCGGCAACCCCAGTGCTTCACAAATCGGTGCCCAATCATCCCCGGCCTGCCAGCGCAGCAGTCGATGAGACGGTATGGCCGCCTCTACCGCCGCATTGTGGGCCTGCATAGCGGCCATCATGGCGGCCTTGTCCTCGTACTGATCGCAAAATCTCGCTTCAACAATGGCGTTCCACATGGCGTCCATGGCCGGCGAAGACTCAGGGTCGGGTTTGAAGATGGTGTCAATCGCGCTGGTGTACCAACTCTCCGGCTCGCGCACTGAGAGCAACACCAGCGCGTCCGGAAAAGCCTCGCTCAGCTCCGGCCAGAAAGACGCACCCGGCCAGTCGACCAGCGCGACATAATCGCTCAAGAATACCGACCAATCCGGCGGTCTGCCTTCGGCTGCCGCCTGCCACACCGGCATTTGGTCGGCGTTGTCGAACACCTCGAACATGTGGTGACAGCGACCACCCAGGAGCTGCTCCAAGGCGGCCTTCAAAGACGCAGTGCCCGTGCGACCCAGCCCGGCGCCGACGACCCGCAGGCTCATGTTGAGGTCCCCAAACGACGACTTGGCGCTGAAGCGCAGTCGGATGAACGGTTAGGATGCTCGGTGAGCTGCATGGATAGACTCCGCTCATGAGTAAACTGTAACTCAGAGACATTGTCATCAACCGCATTGTCGAGCAAGTCGTGCCAGTCTACCGGCCGCTGGACTTTTTCATGGAGGCCAGCCCAGAGGCACTGTGTCCGGATACCGAACTCATGCGTAGACAGCACCCAGCTGAAGGCCAATCACCTCCAGCGCCACGGCAAAGAGACAGGTCATGTCGGTTCCAAGCGCGAAACACGCGAGTGTGGCGACGGCTGTACGCTATCCCGACACCTCTACGATCATCTCGATCTCTACCGGGATATTGCCCGGTAGCGCCGCCACCCCGACGGCTGAACGGGCGTGGCGGCCGCGTTCCTCGAAAACCTCGACCAACAGGTCCGAGCAACCATTGGCAACGGCCGGCTGCTCGGCAAACTGCGGGGACGAGTTGACCATGGAGAGCAGCTTGACGACCCGGTTGACCCGCTCGAGGTCGCCAAGCTCACCTTTGATGCGGGCGATGAGATTGACACCAACCAGACGCGCCGCAGCATAGCCTTCGTCAATGCTCAAGTCAGTGTCGACTTTACCACTGAACTCCCTGCCGTCGGGACTTGGTGCCGGACCGACGCCCGACAGATACAGCAAGTTGCCAGCCCGCACGCCAGGCACATAGTTGGCAATCGGGGCTGGAGCGTCAGGCAGCTCGATACCGAGCCGAGTCAGATTCTGTTCCGCCGTAGCCATTGGGCTCTCCTCAAGGTCGTTGGTCAGCTTATGTGTTGCGGCCACTGTCAGGGGATGCAACACCATGGGTTGGTGTCATGCAAGCCATGTGTTCGCTATGCTACGCACCCGTATTTTGACTGACCACCCACCCGGCCCCGAGTTGCGGCGGGTCGGAGCCGCACCGCATGAACCAGCTTCGCACACCACATCTGCACCGCATCGAGGACGCCCGTCGCATGGCACGTCGCCGGGTACCGCGCATCATGTTCGATTACGTCGATGGCGCCGCGGGCAACGAGTCGGGTATGCGACTCAACACCAGCAGGCTGGATGCCATTCGGCTGCAACCCCGTGGTCTGGTGAACGTGGAAGGCCGCAGCTTGGGCAAGCGCATTCTTGGGATGAACGCCGGACTACCGTTTGGAATCCCGCCCATGGGCATGTGCAATCTGACCTGGCCAGGCGCCGACCGGATACTTGCCGCAGAGGCTGTGCGACGCGAAGTGCCCGTTTGTCACTCGACGGCCGCCAGCTGCACACTCGAGGACACCCGGCGCTGGGCATCCGATTGGGCCTGGTATCAGCTCTATGTGGCGCAATCTTTCGAGGTCGCATTTTCATTCGTCGACCGGGCGGAGAACGCCGGCTACGAGGTGTTGATGCTGACTGTCGATGTGCCGCAGGTCGCCCGGCGTGAGCGTGACCTCGACAATGGCTTTCAGGTGCCTTTCAAGATTGGGCCGCGACAGTTCTTCGATTTCGCAACCCATCCACATTGGTCTATATCGACGCTCATGAATGGCGCTCCGGAGCCTCTGAACTACAGCGTCGACAGCGACGGCACCCGGTTTGTTCGAATGGAGGGACGAGGTCGAACCGACTATGAGTTTCTCGATCGGTTGCGTGACCGGTGGAAAAGGACGCTGGTCGTCAAAGGCGTAATGTCGGCCGATGAGGCGCTGCGCTTGAAGCAAGCCGGTGTCGACGCCATCTACGTTTCCAATCATGGCGGGCGTCAGCTGTCCTCCACACCAGCCGCCATCGACGTCCTGCCATATGTACGCGCGGCGGTCGGGGACGACTACCCGTTGATTTTCGACAGCGGTGTGCGTAGCGGCGAGCACGTGGTCAAAGCGCTGGCGCTCGGCGCGGACTTCGTCATGCTCGGACGACCGATGCTGTACGCCATCGGCGCCGACGGTGAGCGTGGGCTATCGACAGTTTTCGATTTAGTCCGTGAAGACATCGATGCAGTACTCGCGCAGATCGGCCGCAGAGACGTTGAGAGTGTCGATGCCGATGTGATTGCCCATGATTACCCCACCCCTTGAGCCGCGCGGAGACTGGTAAAGGATGAGCAGCACAAAGAGAGTTCGCGGCGGGCAGTTGCTCGCACGCGCCCTGCACGAAAAAGGCATTGAAAGAGTGTTCACGCTGGCTGGAGGTTTCTGTAATCCGGCGCTGGAAGGATTCATGGAATGCCAGATGCCGGTCATCAACTGTCCGCACGAGCAGGTCGCCGGTCATCTAGCAGATGGACACTCCCGTGTGAGCCGAAAGCCGACTGTTTGCCTGGTAGGTCCGGAAGGCTTCGCCAATGCGATTCCCTCGATGATGGAGGCTTGGGGCGAACGCTCACCAGTCATATTCATCACCGGCTCCAGCACGCTGAAGCGCCAGGGTGCCGGTGGCTTCAAAGAAATCGACGACGTCGCCATTGCCGCGCCACTGACAAAGTACAGCGCGAGCATCACCGATGGAGCGCGTATCGGTGAGTTCGTGGACCGTGCCTACAAGATTGCAACCGGTGGTTACCCGGGGCCAGTGCATTTAAGTGTGCCAGTCGACATCATGTTCTCGTCATTCGAGATTGATGTGGGGCGCAACGAGCGTCCATTCGAACGTGCCGAGAAGGAGCCGGCCCGCGCCTGGCCCAACCCGAGCGAACTCGATGCTTTAATCGGCCGATTGTGTCATGCGCAACGACCCATGCTCATAGGCGGGCATGGTGTCTGGTGGGCGGGCGCGGATGAACTGCTGGAGCGGGTTGGCGGCGAACTCAATATTCCCGTGTTCAATATTCCCTACCACCAGAAACTGCTGGGCGAGGACTGCGAGGCCTACATGGGTCTTGCGGACATACATCAGTATCCGCCGTCCAAGTTCGCGTTACACGAGTCCGACATAGTGTTGATGGTGGGCGGACGTCTGGACAACCAAATGAACTTCGGCAACCCGCCTTTGTTTCCAGCATCGACAGAGCTGGTTTGTATCAATGGCTCTCACGAGGAGCTGGAGCTGAATAGATCTGCCGACACCACATTGTTGAGTGACCCTGGCGCCTTCTTTGAGTCACTTCTCGAGCTCGAAATTTCCGGTCGTTGGACGCTCGACCGAACCTGGTTCAATCTCAATCGCGACAAAAGACGCGAGTGGGTCGAGCACATGCACTCGATGCTCGACGATGAAGCAGAGTTGGCAGGCCGAAATGGTGACAATATTCACCCCATGCAGCTATCTGTCGATGTACAAGGTGCGCTGGGTGACGATGACTGGCTGGTCATCGACGGTGGCAACACCCACTTCTGGTCGGAGATGGCTGCCAATGTGGTCGGCTGGCAAGGCAAGAAGCTGGGCGGCATTCTGCATCCGGGCTCATTCAGCATGCTGGGTGTCGGGGTGTCATTTGCAATTTCGGCGAAGAACAGTCATCCACATTCGACAGTCGTTCTGATCAGTGGTGACGGTGCCTTCATGTCAGGAGGCTTGAGTATCGAAGTCGCCTTCCAAGAGCAGCTGCCCATTGTGGTCATCATCGACAACAACGGTGGGCTGGATTGCATTTCCCAGCAACAAGAGCGGTTGTTCGAAAACGGTTCCCATTTTGCGACCGACTTTCGCGACATTCCCTATCACGGCATGTTCGAGGGTTTGGGCGGGTACGGTGAACTGGTCGAATCCCGTGATGCCCTGGTGCCGGCACTGAAGCGCGCCATCGCAAGCGGCAAACCGGCCTGTCTGAACGTCAAGGCCAAGGGCGTCATCAGCCCCATCGTCGACGCCATGACCAGTAAGCGCGACAAGGCTTCCATCGAATAGGACACCCACATGGCCACATTGTCGACCCATACATTGGACGCTGTTGACGGCACGCATGCCGGCCCGGTCGAAGTGGAGCTCGTCAGACTCACCAACGACGGTGGCCGTGAACGCGTCTTCTTGTCCAGCACCGATGAAGGCGGGCGCCTGAGCCAGCACATGGATCTCTCTGGCTACGATGCCAGAGACCGTTACGAGCTCATATTCGGGATTGGTCAGCACTTTGCAACACATGCCAACGCCCGGCTCGGTGAACGTATCGTCGAAGACGTGATAGTGAGATTACGTCTGCCTGATCCAGACGGGAAGTATCACATTCCCATCATTCTTGCGCCCAACGGGGCCAGTCTCTGGTGGTCTAGCTGAATGGCAACCAGCGGGCTGAACATGTCGCGGCGTATCCGGCGAACGCCTTACACCGATCGGGTAGAGAGCGTTGGTGTACGTGGATTCTCGGTAGTCAATCACACCTTGTTCCCGAAGGCCTTTGCACCGAGCGCCGAGGAAGATTACTGGCACTTGAGCGAACATGTTCAGATCTGGGATGTCGGCTGTCAGCGGCAAGTCGAGATCCGAGGCAGGGATGCAGCACGTCTCGCCCAGTGGCTCACACCGCGGGATCTGCGGAGTGCGAAACCGGGGCAATGCTTGTATGTGCCGCTCATCGACGAGCAGGGGGGCATGCTCAACGATCCCATTTTGCTGGTTCTTGGCGCCGACCATTTCTGGTTTTCCATCGCCGACTCCGATGTGCTGTTGTGGGCCAAGGGGTTTGCGCTCGGAGCGGGACTGGATGTAGAAGTCATCGAGCCTGATGTCTGGCCATTGGCGATTCAGGGCCCGAAAGCCGAGCAGCTCATGGCCTCGGTGTTCGGTGAACGAATTCGCAGGCTAGGATTCTTCGAGTTCGACTACTTCGACTTCGAGGGCGGTTCACAACTCATCGCCCGCAGTGGCTATTCAAAGCAGGATGGCTTCGAGATCTACTTGAACGACTCGAAGCTGGGATCACGATTGTGGGATGTGATCTGGGAGGCCGGCACACCGCTACAGATCACACCCGGGTGTCCAAACCTCATCGACCGCGTAGAAGCGGGATTGCTCTCGTATGGCAACGAGATGACTCGCAGCAATAATCCGCTCGAGTGTGGCCTTCGAAAATACTGCTGTCTGGACGGGTCGGTAGACTACATCGGCCGTCCAGCCTTGGAACGTATCGACCGCGAAGGCGTGGAACGCATGATTCGTGGAGTACTGTTCGACGCGGGCCGCTGCCCACCGTGCGGGACACCCTGGCCCGTGACCACGGCCGAGGGTGACACAGCGGTCGGGCAGATTACGACGGCGGCCTGGTCACCTCGATTCCAGCGCAATGTCGGGTTGAGCCTCATCGAACGTTGCGCCTGGGATGTCGGCACCCCAATTCGCGTCCACAGTGCGGACGGCCTGGTACGCGAAGGCGAGCTGGTGGCGCTACCGTTCGACTCGGCTGCGCGCTGACCGCCCGGCTATCGTCTGCTCAGCCTAGTCACGATGCCCGTTTGCGGCGGCTCGGCCGTCGACGACCGACTGCCACCGTGTCAGCATGCAATTTGCCCTCGAGTTGTGTGCGTGCGCCTTTGGAGATCTCCCCGAGTTCGGTGCTCACCACACCCGCATCCGGCTTGTCATAACGGACGTGGTTGTCCAGTGCCTCGCGCATCGCCCTGACATGCTCGAATGTGGTTCCACAACAGCCACCGATGACACGGGCGCCGGCGTCAAAAGCAAGCTTGGCGTACTTGGCCATCAGCTGCGGTTCACCGGCATAGGAGATCACCCCGTCGACGTACTCGGGAATGCCGCAATTGCCTTTTGCGACCAGGACGTCGCCATGCGACGCAGCCGCCGACAGATTCAAAATGCCACACACCGTCTCCGCTGGGCCCAGCCCGCAGTTGGCGCCATAGGCGTGCGGTTTGATGGTCAGGTTGCGTGAAAGCTGGGCAAAATCAGCCGGCGTGAGCCCCATCATGGTGCTGCCATTGGTGTCGAAGCTCAATGTGCACACAATCGGCAACGAGGTTGTGCTGGCACCGGTCAATGCTGCCTCGACTTCTTCCTTGGAAGACAGTGTCTCGACCCAAAGGACGTCTGCGCCACCACGCTCCAGTGCTCGTGCTTGCTCGGTGAAAACGGCAACGGCGGATTCCATGGTGAGCTCGCCCAATGGCTCGAATAGCTCTCCGGTCGGCCCCATTGAACCTGCCACCGCGATAGGCCGGTCGGCATCGTCCGCGATACGGCGAGCGATTCTGGCGGCAACCTCATTGATCTCGGATGCCCGGTCTTGAAGACCGTGGAGCTTCAAACGATGAAAGTTTCCGCCGAATGAATTAGTCAGAATGATGTCCGATCCGGCGTCGATGAAGCCTTGATGCAATCGCTCTATTCGGTCCGGGTACTCCAGGTTCCAGGGTTCGGGCGCATCTCCCGTCTGCAAACCCATGTCGAACAAGTTGGTGCCGGTGGCGCCATCGGCGAGCAAAAACGGCTTCTGTGTCAGCAGCTGACTGAAGATAGACATATAAGCACTCCAAAAACGTCCTCGACCCCCAGCGGCCTCGGATTCATATGTCTTGTCATCGGAACTCGGTGGATGATCCACCTAAGATGTGTTGCACCCATCGCCCACGATGGACGCCGTGCAAACACTCATCTCTCGAATCAAAGCTTGTGCTTGACTCGAGGGAGTTGGCACCGTTTCGAAGTGGTTAGCTTCGAAGGTTGCCCCGGCTTCATAGGGCCCGTCCCTCTGCCGGTCTCGATGAGCAAGATACACGTAGCATAGTCGTCGAAGGTAGAAAGCGTCAATTTGACTGCAGTCGACGATTTTGAAATCCGCACCGGATTTCGAGACCATAAATCGAGCCGTGAATGGGAGTACATCAATGTCGAGCACATACTCATCCCTCGAACAGTCACTACGGGTGGATCTGGCAGCCGGCTTTCGCTGGTTGGATCGCTGGGGTATGTCCGATCTCGTAGCCGGCTCCCTGGTCGCACGTGAGCCCGGCAACGCCGAATGGATGTATACGCACCCGCATGGCATGACTTTCGATGAGCTTTGTGCCTCGGATTTCATCAAGGTGAACTTTGACAACGAGGTCATCGATGGCTCCAATCAACGCACGAATTTCGCTGCCGTAAAGCCGGCGGCGGCCGTGTTCGAGGCCCGACCGGACGTCAACGCGATCATTCATGCGCATGCCCCGGCGGTGATGGCTGTGTCGGGACTGGAGTGTGGTTTGCTTCTGGCCTCAGAACCCTCGTTCATGTTCTACGAGGGGCTCAGCTACATTGATGCCAACTTTCACTTCGATGACGACTACTGCGCCACGGTAGCCAACGCAGTCGCTGGCGGAGGCAAAGCGGTGATCTATCGCAATCACGCATTTGCCACCGTGGGTAAGGACGTGCCAGAAGCCATGCTACGTGCCTATTTGCTAAATCAGGCCTGCGAAATTCAGCTTCGCATGATGGCCACTGGGGCCGAGATTCACGTGCCGACCGAGACCGAGCAGGCTAAACACTACGACGCGTTCTACGGTATTGAAGACTACGTCTACGATGGCGGCTTGGAATGGCCGGGTCTATTGCGTCGACTGGACCGGGAATCACCTTCATACAAGAACTGAGTGCATCAGACGCCAGTCCTTGGCAGAGTGTTCATTCGGACGCTTGCCCTCCTTCGGCGCCGCGCTTCTGCCGGGCCAGCTGGTTCTCGCGAAAGCCGATATAGGCGGTGCTCGCGATAATCAAAGCACTACCCGCCCAGGTCCAGCCGTCCGGCAGCTCGGCGAAGAAGAAAAAGCCGATCAACGCCGCCCACACTAGCCGGGTGAAGTCAGTCGGGATCAATAAAGACGCTTCTGTCATCTTGAGCGCTGCGGTCCAGGCGAGGCTGCCGATAGTCGCCAGGGTGCCAATGAGTGCCAACCACATGAGTTCCTCGAGAGTCGGCCACTTCCACACCGTCATTGCCGGGAAAAACGTAGCCAATGTCAGGAAGGTTGCCGCCCAGGCGACGATGGTCAGTGTGCCGTCGGTCTTTGACAGCTGCTTCAAAATAACGGTGTTAATGCCCCACATCATGGCTGCCACCAGGATCAACAACGAACCAACTTCCAACGCCGCAGCACCCGGTCTGAGTATCAGCAGCATGCCGCAAAACCCGACGAACACCGCTGACCAACGCCGCAATCGCATACGTTCGCCCAAGAATATTGCCACGCCAGTGCTGGCGAACAGGATGTTGCTGAAGCTGAGCGCCGTGGCTTCTGCGATGGGCACCAGACTCAGGCCAAAGAACCAACACAACATTGACGCGGCGTTCAACACACCACGCAGTATCAACAACCCTGGACGATTCGCCTTGAACACCGAGGGTCCGAGGCGCACCACCAACGGCAATATGGCGGCCAGGCTGAACAGGCTTCTGAAAAACGCAATCTCGAACGGATGCTGCGTTTCGCTCACATGCCGCACCAAGGCATGCATCACGGCAAACACACCTGCGGATGCAACCGACAGCAGGAGCGCTGTCTTTGGGCCTCCACTGAGGCGAATCATGTCGTCACCGGTGACTGCTCAGTCATCCACAACCGCGGGTTCTTCTCAGTTGCACGCGTTGCGGTTTGCTCATAACCGGGGCCTGTTCATGTTTCATACATGCCCTCGGTTACATACGAGTGCCGTCCACAACCGTCCGTCCAAGCTCTTCACTGTAGGCCCGCCGTGTCAGGGCCATGGTGCGATGGACGTCCACATCAGCCCCAAAGCGGCGGGGATTGATACTGCTGACATCCGCGCTCGGCGGACGACCCAGCAGCCAATCGGCGAGCAAACCAGTACAACCACCGGCTTGGGCAACACCGGCAAAATAACCGGTATTCAGCCAATAACCTGGTATGTCCGCCACCGGACCCACCAACGGACACGCGTCTGGCGTTCTCAGCAGGGGTCCGTTGATGACACGTTTGACACCGACCTCGTGCAGAACGGGTAAGCGTCGCATGGCCTTCTGCAAGGCCTCATCGACCCGCTCGAGGTCGGGGGGCAACAGCTCCTGGTCAAAGCTTGCCGGTGTCGAGTCTACCGACCAGAACACGGGCTCGTTGTCATACAAGCCAAGCAGGAGCGAACCACCCTCTTGCCGTGCATACAGTGGTGCCGAGGCATCACGCAGCACCGGCAGCTCGGCTTCGACATCCTCGATGTCAGGTAGAGTGTCGGTCAGCAGATATTGTCGCTCCATGGGCACCACCGGCACGCTATGACCGACGAGCTTCGAAATCTCGCGTGCATGCAGTCCGGCTGCATTGACCAGCTGGCTCGCGACAACAACTCGTTGCGGCGTATGCACCAGCCAGCGGCCGTCGGCCTGACGCTCGATGGCTGTCACTGGTTGACGGCGATGCAGCTTCGCCCCGAGCTCCACTGCTTCTTCGGCAAGCGCGGTCGCCAGAGCACCGGGGTCAATATGACCGTCATCGGGTGTCCACGCCGCGCTGTGGATACCATCCGGATTCAAGTACGGAAACTTCTCACAAACTTGCGCGGTGTCGAGTACTTCGAAGCGAATCTGCTCTTGCTCGGCGAACAATGAGAATGAAATTTGCGAATCGAGCTCCGATTGCCGGGTCGCGACCTTCAGACTACCGCAGGCATGAAAGCCAACATCCCGGCCGCTATGCTCGGCGAATCGCCTGTAGAAATCGAGACTGTGCTTGTGCAGGCCAACCAGCAGGCTCGCGTGCTCGTGCAAGCGACCGCCCATGTAGAGCGGTACATTGCCTGCCGCGTGCCAAGTGGATCCGGAAGTAAGCTCACTCTTCTCGAGCAGCATGACTTCGGCGCAACCTGCTTCAGCCAAGCGATAAGCAAGCGAGCATCCGGCGATGCCACCGCCGATGATCAGCACCTGCACTTCGTCCGTCACACTCATGTGATCCTCAATCGAGCGCAGTCGACGGACTGCCGCATGGAAACTGAATCAGACTGACGCATACGCCGGCTCGAAATCACCACATTCCGTGACCAATTGTAACTCATGCTTGTATCGTCGGGACGCATCAGCTTGAATGCCATGCTCGTTCAAACTGACTCGTCAAACAAGCTCTGCTCTGAAGCCTTTTGGAACGGAACTGAGTTCACCGTTCGGAGACCTGACCGTGACCACACCGCACCGCCTCGAACCTTTGTTGAATCCTCGCTCGGTGGCACTGGTCGGTGTGTCGGAGCGACCGGGCAGTGTCGGTGCCTGGTTGCTGGACACATTCATGGCTGGCGGCTATCAAGGTGAGCTGTTCCTGGTCAACCCACGCTACCAGGAGCTCGCCGGTCGACCCTGCTATCCCGAACTGGGAGCATTGCCGAATGTGCCCGAGATGGCGGTGCTCAATGTCGGCAGCAACCGCATGGAGGCTCTGGTCGACCAGGTAATCGAGCTCGGCGTACCGGCGGTGACCATTTTCGACTACTGCGATGTCGAGGACGACACCGAACCCAATCTGATGGCGAGGTTGCGTGCCAAAGCCGCGGAAGCCAATTTGTTGATCTGTGGCGGCGGCGGCATGGGGTTCTACAACCTCGACGCCAAGTTGCACGCGAGCTACTACCACGCCGCCCACCTACAATCCGGACACATCAGCTTGCTCGCGCACTCAGGCTCGGTGTTCACGGTGCTGGCTATGGCCGACCCGCGGCACCGATTCAACCTGATAGTCTCCATGGGCTCCGAGATCGCCACCAGCGTCGATGCCTTCCTGGACTATGTGGTGCAGATGCCGACGACCCGTGTGGTAGCGATGTTCGTCGAGTCGGTCCGAAATCCGGCAGGGTTCGTACGCGCTCTGGAAGCCGCAAGAGCCAACGACATCCCGGTTGTGGTGTGCAAGATCGGCAAAACGGAGAAGAGTGCCGCCTTTGCGCAGACTCATACCGGCGCAATCGCCGGTAGCAGCGCTGCCTTCGAGGCGGTTCTGGAGCGCTACGGCGCGTTGTCGGTCGACACTGTCGACGAGCTCATGGCGACTGCAATGTTGTTCAGTCATGGCCAGCGCGCAGGTCCGGGTGGGCTCGGTGCCATTCTCGATTCCGGCGGACTTCGACAACTGCTGGTCGATGTCGCCGACAAACTGGACGTGCCTCTCGCGAAGCTCAGCGCGGAAACGATTGCTGAAATCGAGAAAGAGCTGCCGCATACCCTGGAAGCAGACAACCCATTGGATGCCGCCGGCCCCTTCTCGTACGACTTCGAGCTCGTGTTCAGACATTGTCTCAGCGCTATTGTCGACGATGACGACACCGCCGTCGGCTGGTTCGAGTTCGATGCCACCGACCGTTTCAACCCAGTTCCCGAGCAGGTGACAACGGCGAAAACCGTGGGCGCCAGCACGCCGAAACCGCTCGTCGTCGTCAACAGCTCGAGCTCCACATTGAACACGGACATCGCCGCCGACCTATATGAGCACGGCATACCCTTGATCAATGGCGTGCAGTCTGCGCTGGTCGCCGTGAAGAAGTTGCTCGAGTACCGCGACTATCGCCTCCGACCCAAACACCAGTACGCCGAGCCGCCAGAGTCCGCAACTGTAGAACGCTGGCGCAAGCGGCTCGCTGGCTGCGGGACACTCAACGAAGTTGAAGGGCTGCAATTGCTGAGCGATTTCGGAATGACGTGCACCCCGTGTCGTGTGGTGGACAACCTGGATGACGTCTTGAAGGCGACGTCCGAGCTAGGTTACCCGCTGGTTCTCAAGACTGCCGAAACAGGCATTGCACACAAATCTGATGTGCAAGGCGTACATCTGGACTTGCGCGACGAGTCCATGGTTCGAGCGGCTTATGCGGCTTTGGCCGACAAATTGGGGCCCTCGGTCACGGTCGCAGCAACAGCGCCACCTGGCGTCGAGCTTGGACTAGGCTTCGTGAACGACCCGCAGTTTGGCCCCATGGTGGTTATCAGTGCGGGCGGTGTGCTCATCGAGCTGATGAAGGATCGAGCCACGTTGCTAACGCCTATTGATATAAACAAAGCACGCCGAGCCGTCGAGAAACTTGGAGTGTATCCATTGCTGAATGGCGTTCGCGGTGCATCGCCCACGGACATTGACGCACTGCTCCACGCTATCGTGCAGTTCTCTTTGCTCGCCGAGTCGTTGCGCACCTCGATCTCGGAAATGGACGTAAATCCAATCCTGGTGTCCACTAGCGGTGCAGTGGCGGTAGACGCGCTCGTTGTGGCGGTCGGGGACTAGACTCCCTAGCAGCCGCGCTTCAGCAGTCGCCCATCCATGACAACCAATCCCAACGCAATTACACTCATGCCTACCAGCTGCTTGGTGGTCAGCGTCTCATCGAGGACGCCGACGCCCAACAACACGGCACTCACTGGAATCAACAAGGTCACCAGCAACAAGTTGGTGGCACCCGCCGCGGCCAGGATTCGAAAGTAGAGAAAGTAGCCCAACGCCGTCGACAACAGTGCCAGCCCCACCAGCGACGCCCACACCGATGCGCTGGGCATTGGAAGCGACCAGGGTTGATCCACCATGAGCACCAGCGGTAACAACATCACCGAACACGCCGTCACCTGTCCGGTGGCGGTTGCCATGGGACTGATACCCAGAGTCTTGAATCGACGTCCGTAGATGCCTGCAAAGGCATACGCCAGCCCCGCACCCAGGATCGCGAACTCGGCCAGATCGTCAATACCGATGGCGACCGGCAGATCCGCGCCAATCATGATTGCAACGCCCACAAAACCGGTGACCACACCGATGAGACGGTTGGGTGTCATGCGCTCATCGCGTGTCAACCAGTGTGCCAGCAACACCGTGAACAAAGGTGTTGCTGCATTGAGAATAGACGCCACCCCGGAAGCAATGTGGTTTTGACCCCAGACGATCAGTAAGAAGGGAATGACATTGTTGAGAAAGCCCATGGCAAAAAAAGCACGCCAAGTACGGAGGTCAGTGGGCATAGGAATGCCGGCCAAGCGTAATACCAGCAACAGAACCACCGCCGCGAGCGCAACTCGAGCGAGCACAATCGTAAACGCAGGCAGTGCCGGCACGGCAACACCGACGAAAAAGAAAGAGCCGCCCCATAGCACCGACAATGTGATCAGCATCAGCCACACTCGCCACTCCATAACACCACCGATGTTGCTCACAGGTTGAAGCCCCTGACTTTCAATTTCGCGTATTGTGGCAGCTTCATAATCAAGCTCCCGCCCGATTCTTGCGCCACCAGAGCCACGCTGCGATCGACTATGGTGCGACTGGAACGAAGCGACCATAATCGAACGCATTGCTCGCCAAAATGCGTCCGGGAATCCGAACAACCATTGAGCACCGTCGAGGTTTGTCTGTGAACGTGAATGTGATACTCGATCAGCTGCGCCACATCGCCGCCACCAAAAACAGTGGTTGGCGCACGCTGCCGCCGGCGGCATACAGCTCCGAGGCGCTCTACGAGCTCGAGAAATCGAAGATCTTCAAGTCAGGCTGGGTGTGTGTGGCTAGAGAGGACCAAGTCCCGACGGCCGGCGACTACCTGACCGTGGAGGTCGCCGGCGAGCCGGTGATGCTGGTGCGGGACCACGACGGCGAGCTGCGTGCCTTATCCAATGTGTGTCGGCATCGTTGGATGAGGCTCTGTGAGGATAGTGGCAATACTGAACGTCTGGTGTGTCCTTATCACGCCTGGACTTATCGGCTTGACGGCAGTCTCCAAGGCGCCCCCGAGATGAGTAAGACGCCGGGATTCGATGCGAGCCAGATTGCTTTGCCAAGAATTCGCCACGAAGTGTGGCGTGGCTTCGTGTACGTCAACATCGACGGTGCGGCTGCCGATTTGAAGCCTCAGCTGACCGATTTGGAACCGATGGTCGAGAGCTATGGCGTCGACGACTGGCGTGTCGCGCACACCGTGGATTGTGGTGAGTACCCGTGGGATTGGAAGGTCATGCAGGATAACGGCGAGTGCTATCACCACATCGGCGCTCACGCGGAAACCTTCGAACGAAACTATCCTGCGCGCCAAATATACACCGAGTGCAGCGAAGCGTGGTTGACCACCGTCAGCCCGTGTCGAAAAGAAAGTCTGCGAACCGGTGATGACGGCCACGGTTACGCCCCCGGGGAGTTCGAACCCGTCGACGGTTTGGCCGAGTGGCAACGGGAAAGCTTCTTCCTCATTTATGTGCTGCCAAACTTCTTTATCTACTTGCAGCCCGACTACGGATTGAACATGAGAGTGTTCCCGGTCAGCGCCGGCCGTATTCGAATGCTGGTCGATGTGATGCTGCCACCAAAGAACTTCGAAGCACCGAACTTCGAAAGCGGCGTGAAGAACATTGTCGACTTCTTCAAGCGCTTCAACGACGAAGATGTGTTCGTCAACAGTCGAGTGCAGACGGGTCTTTGTAGCGAGTTCGCGACTCCCGCGCCGCTGAGCCACCTGGAGGAACACAACATGCATGTTGCGTGGTGGATTGCCTCACGCCTGACAACAGACGGCGAAAGCGCGAGCTGATTGCCGCCGACGCCATATCTCATCTGTTTGGAACAATCCAGCTGCAGGATCGAGACAACCGGCGGGCTAGTCGTAGTAGCCGGCACGCACACACGCACCCATGAAGTTGCAGATCAGTCGCTCCGCATACACCAGAGTGACGTGACCCACATCATAGCTGGGTGCAATCTCGACCAAGTCCATGCCGAGCACCCGTCCCTTGTTGACCAATCCATGGATGAGCTTGCGGATTTGATACCAGCCCAGACCTCCCGGCGTCTGTGCCAGCACCGCAGGCATAATCCTGGGATCCAGCCCATCGGCATCAATGGTCAAGTAATAGGGTCCACCATCGGGGATTCGATCCAGAACCGCATCCATGCCGATGTCCTCGAGTTCATAGGCGGTGATCAGATCGGCACCGTAGGCGCGTGCATCCTCGACTTCGCCGATCCGGGCACTGCCCACGCCGCGCAGCCCCATCTGCACAATGGGTCCGAACCAATCCATCTCTGAGGCCCGGCGAATCGGACTCGAATAACCCTCGGTCTCGCCGTTTACGTCGTGACGCCAATCGAGGTGAGCATCGACATGAACCAACGTGATGAGCTCACGGGTGTTCTCCAAGGCCCGCATCACCGGAATGGGAATACCGTGATCACCACCGATGCTGATGAGTGTGGACCCGGCGGCGAATATTTTTCGCGCCGCCGCCTCCGCCCTTTGATAGTGCGCGGTGTGATCACCCATATCGGCAGTCACATTGCCGCAATCGACCACTTCGATGTCACGGCCGTCGAGCAACGGCCCGCCCAGGTCCCAGTCGAAATGATGCCGGGTTTCGTCCGCATAGCCTGTGTACAACCGAAGCGCATCGGGCGCGCGGCTCTGATCATTGGCCATCTCGGCCGGGGTATAAGGCATCCCGAAGGGGATCCCGAGAATAGCAATGTCCGTGCTCAATGCGTCGAGATCGGGTTGAAACGGAAAGTTCAAGAATGTCGCTGGCGGTGTACCCGGCGCTTCAGTCAAAGGCGTGGTCATGGGCTTCATCTACACTGGGCGGACTCGAGTATTCAGAGTATCGATGACGTGCCCCGAGCACCAGCTAAGTGCTCGAAGCTTTCGCCTGGGCGCGGGCCTCCAGCAATGCCCGATTCCGCTTCGCAGACGGAATCAGCGCAAGTAACGGAATCGAAAGAATACTGATCCAGGTCAGCAACCAGAAAATGTTGATATAGCCGATCATCAGCGCTTGTTGGGCGATCTCCGCGTGCACGGCTGCAGCATCGACTGCATTGCGAACATCGAACAAGGCGTGTTCAGGAAAGCGTAGCAGTTCGCTGGACAACGAAATATTCGCGCCCAACTCTTCCGTGTTGATCTGCAAGCTACGGCTCAAGATTACTACCAGCAACGCGACACCGGCGCTGCTCACCAGGTTGTAAGCCAGACCTACCGACATCGAGGCTTCGTCTCGATAGTCCTCCTGTAAGGTCGAATAAAGCACATGGAACAGCGGCAGCCAGGTCAACGCGGAAAACACGCCGAGTAGCAGCTGTGGAATCAAGATCTCCGCAAGACCGATGTCCTGGCTGTAATTGGTCATCATCCAGCTGGCGACAGCAAAGCATGCAAACCCGGATCCCATCAGCAGTCGTGGATCAATACGTGACACATAGGGACCCAGCAGCAGCATCAATACAATCTGAATCACACCCCTCGGTGTCACCACGAGGCCAATGGTGACCACCTCCAGACCCTTGATCTGCGCAAGCATGGGCGGCACCAGCACCAGCGGTGCGAGCGAGATGAACCCAAAGATACAAGTAATGAGGACGCCAACGGCGAGATTGCGATCGAGATAGATCTCCCAGCGAATGAATCGCTTGTCGCTGGTAAAGGTGTGCGCCGCATACATGGCGAGACTGACGCCGGCCATGATGGCGAGCATCACTATCTGTTGCGAGTCGAACCAATCATTGCGTTGCCCCAGATTGACGACCATCTGCACCGCACCGATACACAGCGACAGGGCACCGAATCCGAGCCAGTCGAACGTCAACCGGGTGTCTGACCGATCCTTGGGGATGACCGTTGCACACACGAAGATGGACAGCACGGACACCGGACTGACCATGAAGAATGCCGCACGCCAGCTGTAGAGGTCCGCCAGGTAGGCACCAATAGCCGGCCCGAACACCCAGCCGGTAGTCAACGCAACCGACCAGATGGACATGGCCACACCACGTCTTGGCCCATCAAATGAGCTCACGGTAAGCGACTGCGACAACACCATGATCGGAGCGCCAAACAGCGCTTGCACGATGCGCCAGAACACAACCTCACCGAGCGACGATGACACCGCAATCATGATCGAGGAAACCGTGAACGAGACCAGTGCCACCAACAGAACGGTCTTACGTCCATAACGAGCTGACAGCCAGGGTGTCGGCGGGATCCCCAGCGCGCTGGCGACAATCGACGCGGTGATGATCCAGGACACCTGATCGAGACTCGCAGACAAGTCGCCCTGGATCTGCGGCAGCATGGCATTCGCGATCGTCGCCGCCGCCGCGTAACCCCACGCAGCGAGCGTCGCAGCGCCAAACACGATCCAGCGTTGACGATCGCTCAGAGGCTGTTGTTCAGATTCGCTATCCACGGCGCGAATGTACCCGCTCGGGAACTCGAAAAACCAGCCTGGACAACAGGGTTTCTAGCAACCTGTTCAGGGAACTGATCACGACGCCGCGAAGCTGATGAGTTCCACCTGCTGGAATTGGACCTCGGCGGCCACTCCGGGATGCATCAAGGCATCTAATTCATCACGACATCTGTATCCGCCCCAGGACTCGAAATCGGGCCGGGGCAACCCTTCACTGGCGGCTGGATGAAACGACATCTTGGACACACCGGACTCGCGCGCGTGGGCCAACCGTACCGCGCGTCGACTGCACCACCCCAACACACTACGCACGAGTCTTCGTCCCCACGACCCTGACACCACTGACAATGAGGCGTCTGCCTGAGGCCACGCCATTCTCAATGGAACTCAAGCGATCCGTCACGTTGCACCGAGCCTCCGGGACACCTCGGGCAGCAACACCTCGGCCTTCTCCGCGATCATGACAATACCGCGGTAGGGGGCGCTGCGCTGGGACGGGTCAATGGCCAGCGCCGGCACTTCACGTTGCACCAGGGCTTGCACGAACAAATCTGTTACTCCCACCGCGAAGGAAGTACCGACAAATAACACTAGACTCAAACCACGTGCAGCGGCGACGACTTCCGACCACCGATAGTCCGCGTGGCCGTCGTAATACTCATCGAACCAGAGCACATGCGCACGCAACAAGCTGCCGCAAGCAGGACACATCGGCAGCGTGTCGCAGCCCGGATTGGCCTGAAAGGCGGTAAAGTCAACCTCAGATCGATCCAGCGCTCCGAATGGGGGACCGTTCGCGCAGTTCTGCTTGATGCACCGAACCCGATCCGCGCTGCCATGCACCTTGATGAGCGCGCGGCTGCCCGCGCGTTCATGCAACGGGTCGACATTCTGGGTCACCAGGGTAAAGCGGCCGCCTTGCGATTGCTGCCAGCGCTCGAGCTCAGCGAGCGCGACATGCGCGGCGTTGGGCTGCTTATTCAGAACATGATCGAACCGCGAGGTGTACCACTGCCAGCTGCCAACCGGATCCAATAAAAAATAGCGATAGGTGCCGAGCTCGGTGACGTCTTTGCTCCATACCGCACCCGGATCGGTGCCGCGAAACGTCGGAATACCGCTGGCATGACTGACACCCGCGCCGGTGACCACCACCAGGTGCTCGTGCTTGGCGTTCTCAAGTGCATCACAGAGAGTCTTCGCTGCATCCATTGCCGGGGCGCTGCCGTGCATCCTGTGCCGGTTGTAGCACAGTTGGACGCGTCCCGTGAGTCGCGCCAGGGGCCGTTCGAGGTAATATAGTGCCAGGAATCGACTTGATGCCGGCCTACAACCCGCTTCTACACCGGGACTCGAACCCATGACACAACCCACATTCGAGTTCAACGCACTAGAGCCGTTCGGCATGGAAGTCGCCGGTCTCGATTTGCGTGAACAGCTCCCAGCAACGACGTTGCGAGCTTTGGCCGAAGCCTTTGTCACCCACAAGCTTTTGTTGTTCCGCGGTCAATCGCTCGAACCTGCACAATACTCGGCCTTCGCTCATCATTGGGGCAAACCCCGAATAGACGGCTTTACCGAACGCAACGTGCCGGGATTCTCCGAAATCTCACAGGTCGGCAACTACGGCGGCATATTGGAGCAACAGGCCTATCAGAACGGCGCCGCATTCTGGCACACCGACTGTGCCGCCGAGCTCGATCCGAACGCATCGACCATGCTCTATTGTGTTCATGCACCTGATGAGGGTGGTGAAACCGTCATCGCGGATATGCAAGCCGCTTACGATGCGCTGGACACCGGTACAAAATCGCGCATTGAGACTGTCGAGGTGTGGCATTGCTACTCTGGCACGCGTCCGATCATCGGTGGCAAAGAAGAGTGGGAGTACGAGCTTGAAACTGTCACCGACGAAACGGCGAACATGCTGCCGGCGCCGGTGAAACGCCCGTTAGTGCGACCGCATTCTGTGACCCGCCGCAAAGGATTGTATTCGCCGGCCGGATCGATATTCGCAGTCGAGGCGCTGCCGGAAGCAGAGGCCCATGAGTTACTCCGTGAACTCAAGCTGCACGCCATAAAAGACCAGTTCTGCTATCGACACCGCTATCGCCGCGGCGACTTGCTGATGTGGGACAACACATCGACCATGCATTGCGCCCAGCCGGTTACCCGTGCTGACGGCCGCTCTGGAAAACGGCTGCTGTATCGTATTGCGCCATTGGGCCTGCCAGCCGTCCTGCAAGCTTGACGTGCCTGTACACCACGGAATTCGCATGACCCCTCCCGCGAATCCACTGGCGGAAGACCGACGAGATTTCAATCGTCTGGCACAACGTGTCGCCGGGATTGCCGAGCAACATCTGCGCACCCTGCCCGATGGCGTGGTCGACCGGGTTATGCCCGAGACGCTGAGACGTGAGGTGTTGGACACGCCACTGCCCGCGCAAGGCATGGGCGCGGATCAGATTATCAACTTTTTGCGCGACAAAATTCTGCCGTGGCCACTACCGACCGGTCACGCGCGCTCCTATGGCTGGATCAACTCACCGCCCGCGCCCATCGGCATTCTGGCCGAGACTCTCGCCACCACCATGAACACCACCTCCGACGGCTACGACCATGGTGGCATTTTCCTGCTCGGCTGCTTGAGTCGGTGGCTGCGCGAGCTATTCGAGTTTCCGCTGGACAACTCCATGACGCTGCTGCTGAGCGGCGGCTCGGCATGCAATCTGAATGCATTGACCGTCGCCCGGCATAAGGCAGCGACCCAAGCGGGCTACGACATCCGGCGTGACGGTTTGCAAGCCATTGACCGGCGGATGCTGGTGTACTCGTCGCAAGAAGCACACAGCTCTATTCAAAAGTGTGTCGAAACACTCGGACTCGGCGCTGGCTCCATTCGAGCCATTCCCACCGATGATCAGTTTCGTGCCAGAGCCGATATGCTGGCAGACATGATCGAGCAGGACCTACGTGCCGGACACCTACCCTGCGCGGTGGTCGCACTCGCCGGCAGCACCAACACCGGCGCCATAGATCCACTCGATGAGTTCGCCAATATCTGTGAGCAACGCGACATCTGGTTGCATGTCGACGGCGCCTACGGGGCGCCAGGCATTCTCGATCCTCGTTACCACGGCCAACTGCGACCTCTGGCTCGTGCCGACACCGTGACCTTCAACCCGCACAAGTGGCTCATGACACCGGTCGACTGCGGCGCCTTGCTCGTCAAGAACAAGTCCATTCACCGTGAAGCATTCTCCCTGGTGCCCGCCTATCTGGAGGCGGGCGGCACTGACGATGCGCCTTGGCCTTATCACTACAGCTTTCAGCTGACCTATGCAGACCGGTCCCTCAAGACATGGGCCACACTGGCACGCCTGGGCCGTGACGGATTAACCGAGCTGGTGGTGAGATTCGACAAGCTCGCCGACTTGTTGGGTGAGCGATTGGAGCAGTCCGACTGCTTTGAGTTACTTGCACCGGTATCGTTGTCGGTGGTCTGCTTCCGCTACCGGCCACGAGACTACTCAGGCACCGAGGACGAGCTCGACGAGCTGCAGTCAGCGCTATCTGCACAGATCACTCGAGATGGTGAAGCTCATATGCCCACCTCGGAAATCAACGGCAAGCGCTGTTTGCGTGCCTGTTTCATGCATTACGAGAACACCGAGCAGGACATCGACCATTTGCTGACTCTGCTCGAAACCTATGGCGACGCCATGTCAAGCTAGTCGTGTCAGTAGCCGGGCTGGCCGAGCTCGGCGCCCACTCCGCACAAGATGGAGTCGAATCAATGAGCCGCATCGATCCCGTGCTTCAGCCTTTCGAGCTCAAAGGCCTCAAGCTACGCAACCGAATCATCAGCACCAGTCACGCCCCCGGCTACGCAGAGGACGGCAAGCCCAAGGCACGCTATCAGCTCTACCATGAAGAGAAGGTCAAAGGTGGGGCGGCGATGACCATGTTTGGGGGCTCGAGCAATGTGGCTCCTGACTCAGCGTCAGTGTTCGGTGGTCAAATCTATGTCGGCGACGACGACATTCTGCCTTACTTCGAGGAGTTCTCGGGGCGGATACACCAGCATGACGCGGCGCTCATTTGTCAGATCACCCACATGGGGCGCCGCACGGTCTGGAACGCGGACAACTGGCTGCCCACGATTGCGCCGTCGCGGGTGCGTGAACCCCAGCACCGCTCGTTTCCAAAGGAAATGGAAATGGAGGACATCACCCGGGTCATAGAGGCTTACGCCGCTGCGGCCAGACGCTGTCGAGAGGGTGGCCTCGACGGTTGCGAGATTCTCGCTCACGGTCACTTGATTGATCAGTTTCTGTCACCCATCACCAACCAGCGCAGCGATGGCTATGGCGGCCGCCTCGAAAACCGGATGCGCTTCAGCCTCGAAGTGTTCGAGGCCGTACGCGCGGCAGTTGGGGACGACTACATCGTGGGCTTGCGCATGGGTGGTGATGAACGTCATGCCGAAGGACTCAGTGAAGCCGACTGTCTGGAGATCGCGCGGCGGCATGCGGACAGCGGGCTCATCGACTATCTCAATCTGGTGTTTGGCCGCGCCGCGACTGACCTGGAGCTGGCTGAAAACATCATGCCTGGCATGGATGCGCCACTGGCGCCGTTCTTGGACCGTGTTGGACGCTTCAAACAAGCCGTCTCACTGCCCGTGTTTCATGCCTGCCGGGTGACCGACCTGGCGACCGCGCGACATGCCATCAGCGAAGGCATTGTCGACATGATCGGCATGACCCGTGCCCATCTCGCCGATCCACACCTGGTTTCCAAAATCGCCGCTGGCCACGAGGAGCAGATTCGTCCCTGTGTTGGCGCTGGATATTGCATTGACTCGCTGTTTTTCACCGGTCTCGCACGCTGTGCGCACAACCCTGCCACTGGACGTGAATCCGAGCTGACCCACGATGTGAAGCCAAGCACCCTGGACAAGCGGCGAGTGGTCGTGGTCGGCGGCGGACCAGCCGGCCTGGAAGCCGCCCGGGTGTCAGCGCTTCGGGGTCATGAGGTGACACTGCTTGAAGCGGCCAGTGAGTTGGGCGGACAGCTGATTCTGGCGTCGCGTGCGTCGTGGCGGCGCGACATCGTCGGCATTCGAGACTGGCTGCGCGACAGCCTGGAGAGACTCGGCATCGATATTCGGCTCAATTGCCTGGCCGATGCGTCGACTGTAACCGAGCTTGACCCCGATGTCGTGGTCATCGCCACCGGTGGTCTGCCTGATACCGATGTGGTGTCCGGCAGCGAGCATGTCATCAGCGTCTGGGAGCTTCTGAGCGGACAACGACAATCCGGCGAGTCAGTGCTGGTCTATGACGACAGTGGCCGGCACAACGCCGTCTCCTGCGTTAATTTTCTCACCGACCAAAGTGCATCGGTCGAGCTGGTGACGCCCGATAGAATGGCCGCCGCGGAAACCGGCGGTATGAACTGGCCCATTTATTTGCGCCGCTTGCACACTGCGGGTGTGCGCATCACCGCGGATACCCGGCTGACCGGTGTCAAACCTTCCGGCAACCAATTCCAGGTAGAACTGACCAACGCCTACGGTGGTGGCAGCGAGACTCGTGCAGTCGACCAAGTGATTGTCGAACACGGCACACTACCCAACGACGATCTGTATTTCGCACTCAAGCCCTTGTCGAGCAATTCCGGTGTAGTCGACCTCGAGGCGCTGATCTCGGCTAGGCCGCAACCGCGCGGCACAAACCCGAACGGCGGCTTCGAGCTTTACCGGGTAGGCGACGCGGTTTCCAGTCGCGATATTCACGCCGCGATGTATGACTCGTTACGATTGTGCAGACTATTCTGATATCCGCGGCCTGAACCTACCGCCGGCCGCTGAATGTGACGAGCTGTGAGGTTTGACACACAGTCATGCGATCAGCTGACGATAGGCCGACAGCATCTGCTGGCATGTCGAAGCATCGGGTGTTACCCCCAGCCTGGCCATCATGTTCTCGCGCAAGTGTGCGAGCATCGACGAGCGAGCGCAGGACTCAAGCCAACTACGGGCAGGGTATCGGGTGGCAACATTCAGTCGCCGCTCTCGGCTGTACCGATCAAGCTCTCGAGCGACTGCTTCGACCGCTCAATATGATTCCGCAAGCGCTCGGCGGCAATCTCCGCCTCGCCGCGTCGACACGCCGCTAGAATGCTCTTGTGCTCTCGATGCGCCCTCTTGTTGCCCTGCGCGACTGATATTCTGACATGAGCAAACCGCAAGACATCATCAAACAAGTTTTCGATCAGTCCGATTAGACGCGGCGAGCCACAGCAACCATAAAGAGAGAAATGAAACTGGCGATTGAGGGAGGCCCACTCCTGCACGTCATCCACAGCGGTGTAGCGGGTGAGAATAGCCGCGCTGGCCGCCAGGTCCTGGGATTTCATGTTCGGTGTCGCCATGGCTATGGCGGCAGGCTCCAACAGCAGTCGCAGCTCAACGACCTCCAACGCATCCACCAGTGAGACCCTGCGAACCACCGCACCCCGATTTGCACGGATGGTGACGAACCGGTCGGCCTCCAACATCCGCAAGGCCTCTCTCACGGGAATGGCGCTCAAGCCAAAGCTCTCTGCCAAATGCTGCTGGCGCAGCGCCGAGCCAGGCGCCAGCTCACCGCGAATTATCTGATCGCGAAGAGTTTGATAAAGCCATTGCGGGGCGCTCAAGAGCTCGGGGGTAGATTCAGAAGAAGGCAAGCTCATCCATCACTGGCGGCATATTACATATTATATATAATCTGTTCTGTTCAACAACAAGTAACCGAGGAATAATCCGATGTCGCTCGATGGCTTCAAGGTAATGGACAGTGACATGCATGTACTGGAGCCCGTTGACCTGTGGCCTCGGTACATCGAGAGCAAATTCAAAGAACGTGCGCCTGTCGGCACCAACAACTATCTGGTGGATCTGCACCTGATGCACGACGGCGAGGTCATCTCACGGTTCAAGCGACCCATGGAGGGCAATGACAAAGTCATTGCACAGTGCGAACGCTTTGGACGTCTCGAGCAATACCGTGACTTCGAAAGCCGTGGCTGGGACTCACACACCCAGCTGGAAGCCATGGATGCGGAAGGCATCGATGTCGCCGTGCTTTTTCCAACTCGTGGCTTGTTCGCGCATGCCAAGGAATATGATGACGATGAGCTTGCGGCAGCCATCTCGCGGGCCTATAACAACTGGATGGCGGATTTCTGCGCGGCAGATCCCGAGCGCATGTACGGGGCAGCGATGGTGCCCGCACAAAACGTCCAAGCCGCAGTCGAGGAAACCCGTCGGGCCAAGCTCGAACTCGGGTTCAAAAGCATATTCTTGAGACCGAATCCCGTGCGAGGACGGAACTGGAACAATCCAGTCTATGACCCGTTGTGGGAAGAGTGTCAGAAGCACAATCTGGCAGTAGGGTTTCATGAAGGCACACCCTGTCAGTTACCGGTCGCCATCGGAGAGCGCTTTGACGGTGTGCACGAAGACCTGTGGATGACCGAGCATGTGTCCGCCCATCCCATTGAGGCCATGTACGCCTGCTTGTCGATCATCGGTGGCGGGGTCTGTGAACGATTCCCGGAGCTGCGCTTCGCATTCCTGGAAGGCAACTGCAGCTGGTTGCCGTTCTGGCTGTGGCGCATGGATGAGCATCATGAGTTGCGCGAAAGCGTCGTCGCGGACAAGTTGCCACTACAACCCAGCGAGTATTTCGCAAGACAATGCTTTGCCGGTGTTGAGGCAGACGAAGACATTGCCGAAGATGTGTTCAAGCGCCTCGGCAACGACTCCATCGTGTTCTCGACCGACTTCCCGCACTCCGATTCCCGTTACCCGCACTCCGTCGAAACTTTCTTGACCCAGCCGTTTTCAGACGAGAGCAAGCGCAAGGTGCTGTGGGATAACTGTGCACGTCTATACGCCCTGGATTGATGAGCAATAAGCGACTCGGTGTCATCGGGCTCGGTGCAGTCGGCGGCCGGCTCGCGCGGCGTTTGCTCGTCGAGTTTGGAGCGCTCGAAGTCCATGACCAATCGAGCACTCAATGTGACGCACTGGTGGCCGCCGGCGCCAGAGCCTCGGACTCCCCGAGGCAAATGGCGCAATGTTGTAACACGGTGCTGTTGTCATTGCCCTCTCCAGCCGCGGTCGAATCGGTCATGCAGGGCCAAAATGGCCTGCTCCAGGGCGTGCACGAGAAATCCATTGTGCTCGACACCAGCACCCTCGACCCCGCCACCAGCCGCTATTGGGCGGAGCGGGTCTCCTCGAGTGGTGGATGTTATCTGGATACGCCTGTCACCTGTGCCGTCACTCAGGGGGGCGGCACGGCGGCGGTCGAGACCGGTGAGCTCACGGTTCTGGTTGGCGGTGATGAAGGAGCGTTTGCGCGGGCACATGAGGTGCTCGACGTCATTGGAAGACGCATTCACTATCTGGGCGCAGCCGGCGCGGGTAGTGTCATGAAGCTCGTCAGCAATCACATTTCGGGGATCCAGACACTCGCCATCGCGGAGGCGCTTAGCCTCGCCGAGGTCTGTGGATTCGACGCCCGGCGGACTTTGGAGGTCTGCGCGGACACTGTCGCCAACTCTTACGTTATGGAGTCCATTGTCGCGGCCCGTCTGGACACTATGCGGGACGAAACCCACTTTGCCATCGAGTTGATGAGGAAAGACCATCGGCTTGCGGCAACGCTTGCAGCGCAGCATGATGTGCCGCTGCCGATGAACCAGACGGCACTCGAACTTTGTGACCGGATGTGTGCAGCCGGGTACGCTAAGCGGGACAATGTTTCCGCCTTCGAGTACTTCCGAGAGATGACAACGCACAAGCCCTGAAAAGCCCGCAAGGTCAGTTGCATTGCCGAACGCAAAACAGCACTGCGATTATATCATCATCGGCGCCGGCTCCGCGGGCTGTGTGCTCGCGAATCGATTGAGTGCGGACCCTCATGTTCACGTCATAGTGCTCGAAGCAGGTGGCGTCGATCGAAATCCTCTCATTCACTTACCCATGGGTGAGGCGCACTTGATCGGCAGTCGCTACGACTGGTCGTTTCGAACCGAGCCGGAGCCCGAGCTCGACGGTTTTCATTTCACGATGCCACGAGGCCGTGTCATTGGCGGGTCTTCGTCCATCAACGGTCAGATCTATCACCGTGGACATCCACGTGACTATGACGAGTGGCGACAGTTAGGCTGTGACGGATGGTCTTTCGAAGACGTACTGCCCTACTTCAAACGTGCGGAGAGCTGGGAGCATGGAGCAGATGACTACCGAGGTGGCAGCGGGCCACTGCAAACCACCCATGGCCGCTACGAGCATCCGCTCTATGATGCCTTTCTAGAAGCGGGCGAGACGCTGGGTTACGGGCAAACTCCAGATTACAACGGCAGAGAACCGGCCGGCTTCTCCAGGGTGCAGTACACGCACACCCATCAAGGTCTGCGGCGCTGCTCTGCAGCTACGGCATATTTGAAACCCGCAATGCAACGATCAAACCTACAGGTGATCACTGACGCACGAGTTGCGCGCATTGTCATCGAAGCTGGCCGTGCCGTCGCTGTGGAGTACGACAGTGGTGGTCGGCGCTCCAGCATCAGGGCCGAACGAGAAGTGTTGCTCTGTGCCGGCGCCTACCAATCACCACAAATCTTGATGCTGTCAGGCATTGGGCGTGCCGATGCCATCGAGCAAACCGGCATCACGCCCATCCATGAGCTCCCGGAAGTCGGCACCGGGCTGCAGGATCACTTCGGCTCTTACTTGCAGCATGAATGCCTGAAGCCCATCACGTTATACAAGTACCGCAATCCAATTCGGTTCGCGGGCGCCGTGTTGCAGTATCTGTTCTCGAAGCGAGGGCCTCTGACGGTGTTTCCGATGGATGCGGTGGCCCATCTTCACAGTGATCGCGCACTCGAACGGCCTGACATTCAAGTTTATATCTGTCCAATGGCGGTCAACCCACCCGGCCAAGGCGGTGTGTTACCCACCGCGCATGAGTTCAATCTGCACTGGAACATTCTGCGCCCAGAGAGTCACGGCAGCGTCGGTCTGCGCTCATCGAATCCTGCGGACCCGCCGCGCATATTCCACAATTTTCTGTCTACCGAAAGCGACCGACGCGCGCATCGAACTGCACTCGAGCTCTGCGAGCACATCATGGCCGAACGCGCGTTTCTACCTTACCGAGGTCGGCGCACCGAACCCAAGCAGACCGAGCTCGATGCAGCCGGCTTCAAGGCTTTCAGCAGTCATTTTCCGAACTGTGGCTATCATCCTGTTGGTACCTGTCGCATGGGCAGCGACGATGCTGCGGTTGTCGATCCACAGTTACGGGTGCGCGGCATCGACAGTTTACGAGTGGTCGACGCATCGGTGATGCCGAGACTCATCGGCGGCAACACCAATGCACCGACCATAATGATCGCTGAAAAAGCCGCCGATATGATTAGCATCCGTTAATCAATGACAACAAGACCGGAGAACAAGCATGAGCACTGAAACCCCTATCGTCACGCAGGGACAGGACGCGGTGTTCCCGGCCGCGGAGCTCGGCACGCGGATCGCTGCGGCCCGGCGAGTGCTCGCAGAACGTGACATTGACGTGTACATCGTCACTGGACCAGAGAACATCTTTTACCTCACGGGCCAGCAGACACCGGGGTACTACACCTTCCAGGCACTGCTGTTGCCGGTCGAAGGCGACCCTTGGTTCGTGGTCCGAGAGCTCGAGTATGCCAACCTGCTCGCCAACAGCTGGGTGAGTCAGGTCGAACGCTATGCCGACAACGCAGATCCTGTTCAGGTGGTCTCGAGTCTGGTCGACAGACTGGGTTGGTCAAACCGGCGTATCGCCATCGACAAACGCGGCTGGTTTCTACCCATTGCGTTGTACGAGGCGCTGGTGGACTCACTCGGTGCGGTGGCTGATGCGGCAGGCGCCGTGGAGACACTGCGAAGGGTCAAGTCACCCTTGGAAATCGAAAAGATCTCGCAAGCGGCCGGCTATACCGACGCGGGCATGCGAGCCGGTCTGGCGGCGGTGCGTGAAGGCGGTACCGACAATGATCTGGTTGCAGCCATGATGCAGGCGTCAATCGCGGCGGGTGGTGAGTATGTCGGCATGGAGCCGCTGGTCTCGGTCGACAAGCGCACCGGTGTTCCCCACGGCACCTGGCGCCGTGGCACGCTCGGGTCGAACTCGCCTGCATTCTTGGAGATGTCGTCATGTCACGACCGGTATCACGCTACGTTGATGCGTTGTGCCTGGGTTGGTGAACCACCAAGCGAGGCGCGACATATGATGGATGTGTGTCTCGAGGGGCTGGATGCGGCGCTAGACAAACTCGAGCCGGGCAACACCTGCGCTGATGTACACGATGCTTGTCAAGCGGTGGTGGATAAAGCGGGCTACACCGATGCCTTCAAGAAGCGGCTCGGTTATTCCATCGGCATCTCGTTCGCCCCCGACTGGGGTGAAGGCGGCGTGTTGTCGTTGTACACCGGTGTCGACGTCGAGCTGGTGCCAGGTATGGCCTTTCATGTCGTGCCGGCGCTTCGGAGCTTCGGCGAGTTCACAGTCTGCGTGAGTGAGACTGCGGTGGTGACGGAGCAGGGTCACCGGATTCTGGGTACAGTGCCGCGTGACATGCATGTGGTAACAGAGGGCTGACCGATGACGCTTGATGAAAGTCGGATGCTGACGCTGCTTGAACGCCTGGTGGCGTTCGATACCCAGAACCCACCCGGGCGTGAAGTGGAGGCGGCTCAGTTTCTGGAGACCACGCTGCGTGACATGGGGCTGGACACGACGCTGTCAGAGTTCAAACCCGGGCGGGCGAACGTCATCGCTCACCTCGATAATGGACCGGGCCCGGTGTTCGCCTTCAATTCGCACATCGATGTGGTGCCAGCAGGCGACGGCTGGAGCAGCGATCCGCTGCGCTTGCGCGAAGATGGCGGAAATCTCTACGGACGTGGAAGCTGCGACGCAAAAGGCCCTATCGTCGGCATGCTGGAGGCAGTGCGCGATCTGGTTTCGAATAGAGATACATGGTCGGGCACGTTATTGGCGGTGTTTGTAGCTGATGAAGAAGTGGCCAGCGAAGGTGCGAGAGACTATGTAGCAGACAAGCCCATTGTCGACTTCTGTCTGATAGGCGAACCGACCTCCAATACCACGGTCACCGCTCACAAGGGCAGCATGCGACCGCGTGTCGCGGTCCACGGCGCCATGGCTCACTCCGGCATGCCGGATGCGGGAGAGAACGCAATACTTCGCGCAGGTAGATTGCTGGGTTTGATCGAAGACTTTCATCGAGACCACTTGTGCAAACGCTCGCATGCGCTGGTGGGGAGTGCGTCGCTCACGGTAACCCGGCTTTCAGGCGGCATCGCCGACAACGTGGTGCCCGATCGCTGTGAGCTGTTGCTCGACCGTCGTATGGTGCCAGGAGAGGATGAGCAACAAGCACGCCGTGAAATCGAAAATCTGCTGGAGACGGCAGAGCGAGAGTTTGGCGTGCGTGCAGAAATTGTCGAGTATGTTCCCACCACCGGTGGAGCCACCGAAACTGCTCTGGATGAGCGTATCGTTCAGGAGAGCTTGGCGGTGTCGGCGAAACACGAAGGCGGCGGTGGTGAGCCAAATGGTTTTCAAGGTGGTTGCGACCTGGTGCATTTTCGGTCCGTCGGTGCCACCGGCACCGTGATCGGGCCGGGCTCGATCGACGTCGCGCATAAGCCTGATGAGTTCGTACCTCGCGACGAGTTCATCCGGTCCGCCCTGATCTACCGCGACATTGCGCAAAGCATGCTTCGCTCATGAGCACCAAGGTCCAGCTGCTGCGCGCGCCGCTGCACTACCTGGACAAGCAACAGATTTTCACCGCGCTGTCAGGACCCGTCGGATATCTCGACGAGCTCTACTTGCTGATCGAGCGTAACGGTCGATTTGCAGGGCTTGGCGAGCTGCGACTCAACATGGAGTTCGTGACAGGGCTTGACCCGGACGCCATGCTCGAGGCGGTGCAGACACTGGTTTCACACATTGACTGGTCGGCTGATTTTCGAACACTTCTCAGCAACCTGGACCAGTACTGCAATCACACCCCAATGGCCGCACGCGGTCTGGTGGACATGGCACTCCACGACGCAGCTGCGCGAGAGCAGGGGGTGTCGGTCACCGAGTTTCTAGGTGGACAACCGAAAGCCGCCGTGCCGACCAATCAATGCATTTTCTGGTGTGACAACCAAACGCTGGTGGAGCGCGTGCAACGCTATGTGGCTCGCGGCTTTACCGACATCAAATTGCGTATTGGCATTGTCGAGTTCGAGACCGACCTCGCGCGTCTCGCCACTACCAGAACACTGCTGCCCGACACTGGAACCCTGGCCGTTGATGTCAACGGCAGCTGGACACCAGAGCAAGCTCTCGACTACCTGCCAGCACTCGCGGAATTTGACCTAGAGTACGTAGAGCAACCTATTGCCCCCGGTCAACTTGACTTGCTTGCACAGCTGACGAGTGTAAGTCCGGCGCCAATCATGCTCGACGAAGACATTACCGGACTCGAGGTCGTCGACATCTTGCTCGCGCTCGATGTCCCCATCCTGGCTCATCTCAAAATCCCCAAGCTTGGCGGTATCGGACCGGTGGTGGAGGCGGCGCGGCGTCTGCAACAATCAGACGTGCAGGTGATGATTGGACAAATGAATGAGGGCGGTTGTGCGAGCGCTGCCGTCGTACAAGCGGCAATGGCAGTCGAGTCCCGGTATCACGAGCTCTACGGTGCCGACGGCATCGACACCGACCCGGCGCCAGGACTCGTCTATGAGTCCGGCGTGGTGAGACCTCCGCGACAAGCAGGACTGGGAGTCAACCTGTCAACGGAACGGGCATCGCCTGTCGCAGCGTTTCGAAGTTGAGTCCGCACTGTTCTGTTACCGCAGTAGCGCCAATGAAACGGATACAGGTCGACTGAAAAGAAAGATGTGCTGAACGCGGCGCCGTTGGCATCGACAGTCTCCTGCGCAATGTCGGAAAACCAATAGCTACTGAATACGACAACTCCGTCCGGGCGATGCCTTTGACGCGAGCCTCCTGGGGCATTTTCGAGACGATTGTCTTGCGTACTCGCTGACATCAGTTGACCTGAACGGGGTCAAGACCGAACAACTCAAGCTGACCCGAAGCCATTGCGTTCGAAAGCAACACGTCACAGATTATCCAGCGGCGACCGCATGCATCGCCGCCTGAGCACAGTGACAAGAGGCTCCGACGGGCAGATCGGAGCGGGCCGCCGCAAGCTCGAGACGTTGGCGGATCATCTTCGCCTCGGCTGTGTCACCAACGCCTCGGCGTTGCAGACACGCGTCGAGCCCCTTCAGACTCCAGATGTTGTCCGGATGAATACAGGCACGTGGTAGGTTGCCGGCAAGACCCAAATCCTCACGATAGGCCTGCTCAGCCTCCGCGATGCGATCTTGCTCTAGCGCCAATGCCCCGAGCGCATGACGAACCGGCTGAATCCAACCCCAGGGCTCGTCGTAGGCCAGTCCATCTTCCAGTTCAACGGCTTTGTGCAAATGTGAGAAAGCCGCTTCGTAGTTTCCTTTCCGGTACTCCAGCTCGCCGTCGAGCATTTGCTCGGCCACATCGAGCAAGGTGAGACAGCTGTTGTTGTGGAGATAGCGGCTATCCGGCACTTTGAAGCGTGCCGCGAAGAACTTGGCTCGTTCTTGCTCCGACTGGTGGACGTCGCCGAGCACGGCGTGTGCCACCGATTTGGCGTAATGCAGCGACGCCGTGGTATTGCAATAGAGGAGGGGGTCCTCAGGCAGTGGCTCAGCGATGATGTCTTGCCAACGTCCAAAGCGAATTTGCACATGCGTCCTCATCGAAATGTAGCTCTCGATGAAATCAGCCATCGGCGGGCTTTCCTGCTTCAACAGCTCAAGCGGAATTTCGCGGATGAGTTCTTCCGCCGCCGCCATCGCCGGCTCGTATTGCCCCAGGAACATGGCCCCATAGAGCGCGAAGTGGTAGTTGTGGACGCGATAGGCGGTGTAAAAATTCAGCCGGCCTTCGCGCTCCGCAATTTTCAGATCGGCTTCGATGCCTTTCTGATTCCAATGCAACGTGTCACGGTACTCACCACACTGGATGTCGATATGTGTCGGCATGTGAATCAAGTGGCCAGCATCGGGCACCAACTCACGTAAGAAGTCACCCGCAACCAGAGCCTTCTCCGGTGTCGGCGACATCTCCATCAGATGCACATAAAGATGGAGAATCCCAGGGTGGGCCCGGCCGGCGGGTGTATCGACAAATTTCTCCAGCACACTCTGGGCCTTGAGTGTGGCGGCGCCTTCCGCAACCTTGTTATTACGGATGTCCCACATTTTCCAAGGAGTCTGATTGAGAATCGCCTCCGCGTAGACGGTCGCGACCTCGATGTCATCGGGGTGCGCCTCGTAGGCACTCTTCATCGCAGCGGCAAAGTCGTCATTCCACGCCGCCTGGTCCTCTATGGGGTCGCGCTGTGGATAGCGTGCGGGCAACGCCTCGATGAGCGCGCGCTCCGGCGCGGTCACTGCGTCAACCAACGCGAGTGCCGCCTGGGTGCTGTCAAACGCAGTTTCGAGGGCGTTGGTCAGCGTAGCCGAATCCATCATCCACCACTCGAAGTTGTAGTTCGGGCCGACCGCATAAGCAACGCCCCAATGGGCCATGGCGCAGTCGGCATCATGCTCCAATGCCTTGCGGAAACACTCGATGGCCTGATCGTGGTTGTAGGAGTAGGTCCAGGTCAGACCGCGATCGAACCAAAGCTGAGCCTCGTCGGACTGGGTGGAGACTTTTTTCGAGTAGTTGCCGAGGTCGTAGTAAGTCATGGGTTTCACCTCTTCTCGTTGACGGCTTCGTGAGCACTGGCGCGCACATCATGGGGATGCGACCTCAACGAGCGGGGACCGGGCACCGCTGAGAGCTACAGCCGTTGCACAATGTCGGCTGGTTGCGGCCGACTGGCTTGGTCGCAGCATTCTCCTTCTGCACTCAAGTTTCAAG